>OJKP01000618.1_pt1 | contig 25483 bp, 13 predicted proteins | sample 1596521 | NCBI WGS metagenome assembly OJKP01 (sample SAMEA4350130, study PRJEB24818) | metagenome | biome: human; feature: gut; material: faeces | place: Denmark | collected 2013-09
TTGATTCATTTATTTCTGGAAGACCATATACAAAATCGTGAGCGGCTGGGGTTGGCTGCTGGGTAGCAACCACAGTCTCTGGGGCAAGACGGAAGTCCTGTGCCAGGTCGATAATCTTCACGTTCTCTGGAACATTGTGCTCCTTCAGGAACGCCTCGCTCTTGCCGTGACCGAAGCAGAAGAAGATGACATCCACCTTGTCGAAAGGCATCTCGGCGGTAAACTTCAAATCAGTCTCGCCATACAATCCCTCGTGAACCTCAGCCACCAGGTTGCCGGCGTTACTCTCGCTGTTGGCAAATACAATCTCTGCCTCTGGATGGTTGATAAGGAGGCGAATCAACTCACCTCCTGTATAACCAGCTGCTCCTAAAATACCTACTCTAATCATAATTTATCTTTCCTCGTTAGGGTGCATACCATAATAAACACGGAGTGGGGTAGAGCTTACCTTGATGAAGCCCTTCGCATCCTCTGCTGTCCAACCGTGCTGCATCTCGCCATACTCACCGAGCTTAGACTTGGTCAAATCGTCTGGTGAATCGATACCTACAGTCTGGAAACTGTATGGACGGAGCTTCAAGATGGCTGTACCGTTTACGTTGCGCTGAGAAGAAGTCAACATTGCCTCGATATCCGGCATCACTGGCTCCAGGTACTGGCTCTCGTGGAGGAACATTCCGTACCAGTTGCCTACCTGGTCCTTCCAATACTGCTGCCACTTGCTCAATGTGCTCTTCTCCAACAGACGGTGAGCCTCGATGATGAGCTTAGGAGCTGCAGCCTCGAAACCTACACGACCCTTGATACCGATGATGGTGTCACCCACGTTGCAGTCGCGACCGATGGCGTAAGATGCACCAATCTCCTCAATCTTCTGGATGGCAGCAATCTTGTCATCAAACTTCTCGCCGTTGACAGCTACAATCTCACCCTTCTCGAAGGTAATCTTCAGTTCAGCCTCTTCTTCCTTGGCAGTAACGTGCTTCAGGTAAGCCTCCTCTGGGAGACCCTGGGTTGGGTCGAGAATCTCACCGCCGCAGATACTGGTTCCCCAGATACCTACGTTATAAGAATACTTCAATTTGGTGAAGTCTGCAAAGAAGCCGTGCTCGTTCAGGTAATCAACCTCCTCCTTACGAGAAAGCGCCTTGTCACGAGTCAATGTGATGATCTCTACACCAGGAGCCATTACCAGGAAGGTCATGTCGAAACGAATTTGGTCGTTGCCGGCACCTGTACTTCCGTGAGCGATGGCGTCAGCACCAATCTCCTTGGCATAACGAGCGATGGCGATAGCCTGGAAGATACGCTCAGAAGATACTGAAATAGGGTAGCAGTTGTTGCGGAGCACATTACCGAAAATCATGTATTTCAATGATTTCTCATAATATTCGTGGGTAACATCGAGAGTGACGTATGCCTTGGCACCCAACTTATATGCGTTCTCCTCGTTGGTCTTCAACTGCTCGGCAGAGAAACCACCTGTGTTAGCGCATGCTGCATAAACATCCCAGCCATCCTGGGTCAACTTCATTACTGTGTATGATGTATCGAGACCGCCGCTGAAAGCGACTACAACTTTTTTATTTGCCATTTTATTTTATGTTTAATATGGATGAATAATATTTAGATGGCATTCTTGCCAACACCTTATTATATATAAGGATTTAGATTTCTGCAGATGGACCGTCAATCTTGCGGATTCTCTCAATTACCTCCTGAGGAAGCTTGATAGGCAGATGCTCCTCTGGGTCGAAGAGCATGGCGGTGCAGATGCAGTATTTGCGGTTGGTACGATGGAGGACATCCACGTTGATGCAACCCTCGCAACCACGCCAGAATGACTCGTCGTCAGTCAGGTCGGCGAAGGTAACAGGAAGATAACCCAGCTGGGTGTTCATCTTCATGACAGCCGAACCGGATGTCAAAGAGAAAATCTTGGCATGAGGCCATCGCTGTCGGGCGAGCGTAAAGGTCAGGTTCTTGATGCGTTTAGCCAGTCCCATACCACGGAAGTCTGGGTGAACGATCAAACCTGATGTGGTGACATAGTGCTTGTTGCCCCATGTTTCGATGTAGCTGAAACCTGCGAACTTTTCGCCCTGGAGAGCGATGACCGCCTTGGCTTCGCGCATTTTGGTGGCAACATACTCTGGTGAACGCTTGGCGATACCAGAACCACGCTTCTTTGCAGCTTCTGCAATTGTAGTCAGAATGGTGTCGATGTACTTGATGTGACTTTCGTCAGCCACCATTACTTTAACTTCTGCTTCTTCCATTTTTTCTCTTCTATCTTAAAATGTTTTTGTTTTAATATTCTTTCTTTATATATATAATAAGGTGTATGTTTTGCATAAAAATGCAACTACCTTATACATATTTATGGTGAACGTCTGGAATTACCTCTGCTAGTGCATTGATGATTTCCTCTTCTGTGGTTCCTTTCTTTTTAACCAGGAAGATCGTGTCGTCACCGGCGATGGTTCCAAGAATTTGAGAAATATCACTATTGTCTATGTTATAGGCAATGCTGCTTGCATATCCAGGACGGGTTTTTATCACGACCATGTTCCCGGAGAAGTTGATAGACTGGAATCCGGTATTCACCATCATCTTGCTCACTGGAATATGGTTTGATACTCTCTTATATAATGTATCATTGGGCAGGACATACGCATATTTTCCACTCGAAGATGCTGCCTTTGCTACCTTGAGCAGTTTTAAGTCACGGCTCAATGTGGCTTGCGTAATCTTAAAGCCTTCTTTGTGAAGAGCCTCCAAAAGTTGGTCTTGCGAACTCAACTCCTGACTTGATATAAGCATCTTCAAAGTTTCCAATCTGCTATTCTTTGCCTTCATATGCTGTATTTTTATTCGTTTAACGGCTGCAAAATTACAATATATTTTGCAAATAACCAAATAAAATGAAAGAAAAATGCATAAAATAACATTATTTTGTCTTTTGCCATGCATAAACATGGAATAAATATGCATATATTGCCTTCTTTCATACAAATATTCTACACTTGGCTTTTGATGCAGAATAGCCTTTTTGTCCATTTTAAGCTAATTATTGTAAATTATTGAAAAAAAGTCTACGGAAACCACATCGGTTCAATAAGTTTTTGTTATCTTTGCAGACACAATTCTTAGATTATAATCAACTTAATATAAAATAAACCTTTAGAAGATGGAAAAAATGAATGTTAAACCAGCAGAAGGTAAGCTGGGAATCTTGGTTGTTGGTTGTGGCGCAGTAGCTACTACCTTCATGACCGGTGTTTTCATGACTCGTAAGGGACTTGCGAAGCCAGTAGGTTCAATGACTCAGTACGACAAGATTCGTGTTGGCAAGGGTGCAGACAAGAAATATTTGCACTACAAGGACATCGTTCCTCTTGCTGATCTTAATGATATCGTATTCGGTACTTGGGATGTTTATCCGCAGAATGCTTATCAGGCAGCTATGTATGCTGAGGTATTGAAGGAGAAAGATATCAATCCTGTACGCGAGGAGTTGGAGAAGGTAGTACCAATGAAGGCTGCTTTCGACAAGAACTATGCAAAGCGTCTTGATGGCGACAATGTGAAGGATTGTAAGACCCGCTGGGAGATGGTAGAGGCTCTTCGTCAGGATATCCGCGACTTCAAAGAGAAGAACGGTTGTGCCCGTATCGTTGTCATCTGGGCAGCATCTACCGAAATCTATGTTCCTGTAGATATGGAGATTCATGGTACATTGGCAGCACTTGAGGCTGCAATGAAGGCTGACGACCGCCAGCATGTAGCTCCATCCATGTGCTACGCTTATGCTGCTTTGACAGAGGGTGCTCCTTTCATCATGGGTGCTCCTAATACAACTGTTGATATTCCTGCTATGTGGGAACTCGCAGAGAAGACCAAAATGCCTATCGCCGGCAAGGACTTCAAGACAGGCCAGACTCTTGTCAAGAGTGGTTTCGCTCCTATCATCGGTACCCGTTGTCTCGGCTTGAATGGCTGGTTCTCTACCAATATTCTCGGCAACCGTGATGGTCTCGTTCTCGATGAACCAGCTAATTTCCATACCAAGGAGGTAAGTAAACTCTCTACTCTTGAGACAATCCTGAAACCAGAAGCTCAGCCAGATCTCTATGGTCATGGTAACGATGAAGATACTCAGTACTATCACAAGGTACGTATCAACTATTATCCACCTCGCAACGATAACAAGGAGGGTTGGGATAATATCGATATCTTCGGCTGGATGGGTTACCCAATGCAGATTAAGATTAACTTCCTCTGCCGTGACTCAATCCTTGCTGCTCCATTGCTGCTCGACCTTACATTGTTGAGCGATCTTGCTGCTCGTGCAGGCCGTTTCGGAACCCAGCGTTTCTTGAGTTTCTTCCTTAAGGCACCTATGCACGATTATACTAAGGGTGAAGAGCCTGTGAACCATCTCTACCAGCAGTATACGATGCTGAAGAATGCTATCCGTGAGATGGGAGGTTACGAGGCCGATGAGGAAATCGACTAATTAGGTTATTTCATTTAATACTACACCTTATTATATATAAGGCATTAATTTATATCATGGCACACCTTTGGAATGTTAGAATATCTCTCCATAGGTGTGCCTTTTTGTTTATTTATATAGAAAGTAGACATGGATTCGGTAACGAGTTTTATTTATGGTATGAGCATGATGTTCTTCTCCATGATGGCTTTCCTGTTTTGGAGAAAAGGAAAGGAGATGCTCTTTCGGATGATTATGTGGCTCATGATTGTGGTCGACCTGCAGTTGGTAAAGGACATGGTTTTCTTTCTGATTTATGGTTTTGACAACGAGCATGCGTGGTATCTTACGTCTTCGTTGGATATGATGATTATTCCGTTCTACAGCTTTGTGTTGATGGAACTGGTGAAGCCGGGCTGGTTCAGATGGCTGAAAGCTTTTATGCTGGAATTGCCTTTTCTCTTGTTGCCGGTGTTCTATATTTTTACCCGTAATATCATCTGGTTTTATGTGCTTTTTGTCTGGGGAGCCATTTATGGAAGCTCTACCTTTATATTGCTTATCTTTATGATTCGGAGGTATCACCGCCAGCTGAAAGAGCGCTTTTCTTATCAGGAAAATATTAATCTGAATTGGCTTCTTGCCATTCTCAATACCTTCTTCCTGATTCTGTTTTTATGGACGCTGAGCTGTTTCGTTATTAATGTGGATTACGACAATATCTATATGGTAAGCTCTCTGATACTCTGGATGCTGATAGATTATTTTGTTTATAGGCATGAGTCAGTGATAGAAGAGTTGAGCGATATTGAAATTGTACCGTTAGAGCAGAACGAAGTAGATGTTTCGGGGATGGCTGCTGAGGTGCAGCGGTTGTTCGAGGAAGATAAAATCTATCTCAATCCGAAACTGAAATTGTCTGATGTGGCGCTGGCTGTAGGTACGAACCGTACTTATCTGAGTCGCTATTTTAACCGGCAGAATGGGCAGACGTTTTATGATTATGTGAATTCTTATCGTATACAGTATGCTGAGAATTTGTTGAAGTCAACGAACTTTCCTTTGCCGGAAATCGCCATCAAATCGGGATTTAATTCTATTTCTACGTTCAGAAGAGTATTTTTTGCCTCTTTTGGTTGCTCTCCTAATAAATATAGAGTAAATGCATAAGTTATTGGTGTTTAAGTAGTTTGTAAAAATCAGTGGAACACTGAAAAATGTCAAAAGACACTTTTTGTCCATTTGAAACTTATTTTTGCTATTTTGAAACCATGGTTCTCATTTTTTTTTCTATCTTTGCACCATAGAACTTTTTGAAGAGAATATAACTCTAGCATTTACTTTTTCTAGGAATTAAAAAATAAAGGTTGGCCAACCCGTTGAGGGCAAGCCAACCTTTCTCGTTATGTATGTTATTCTTTGTTTTTTTACTTTATTCCCGATTCCCGTTTTCATTATTCCTTGTTACTGCCTCCGAAGATGCGGAGCAAGTAGAGGAAGAGATTGATAAAATCGAGATACAGGGTCAAGGCTCCGATGAGTGCCAGTTTCTGTGCGCCCTCGCTCATGTCGTATTGTGTCTGGAGCATCTGCTTGATTTTCTGACTGTCCCAAGCGGTCAAGCCAACGAAGATGGCTACGCCGGCGTAACTCAAAATGTAATCAAACCCTGAACTCTTCAAGAACATGTTTACTATGGTAGCGATAATCAGGCCTATCAGCGCCATGAAGAGTATTTTTCCTAAAGAGGTCAAATCCTTCTTGGTTGTGTAACCATAGAAAGCCATTGCTCCGAATGTGCCGGCTGTAATAAAAAATACCTTGGCAATACTGGTCATCGTATAAACTACGAATACGGATGAAAGCATGGCGCCATTCAAAACCGAGTAGACGATGAAGAGTAGGGTGGCCGTAGTCAGGGAGAGTCTCTGTAGGGCACCGGTAATGATGAATACCAGGGCGAGCTCTGCGATAATCAAGCCAAAGAGCAAGCCGCGGCTTGTCATCAAGGTCATCAGCAGGGTAGGACTGCTAGCTACACCATAGGCAGTAACGCCCGTAATCAGGAGAGCTAAGGTCATCCATGTATACACTTTGCGCATCAAAGCAGAGAAAACACCGCTTATACCTCGCTCTTTCTCATTAACAGCAAAGCCATTGCTCTGCTGGTTGTTCTGACTATTTATCAGATTGTACATTTCTTTTTCTGTCATAATTCTATTTTCTTTTGTTATTTATAGTCTATTGAATAATATAATAAGCGCAAAGATAATGCCAATTATTGAAACGAGCGATTATCTCTGCGCTTTATTAACATTTATTCCGTAATTTTACGTCATTCATTCCTTTATTTAAGGGCTATCTTCTTTACGGCTATCTGTTTTCCGCCTCGCGTTACCTCTACGACTACAGTTCCATTTACTGGTGAGCGAAGCAGTTCTGTATCAGATTTTGCCTGTTTCTGAAGTGCCAGGACACCTGAGGTTCCGTATATTCTGATGATGTCGTTCTGTTTCAGACCCTTTATCATGATATGATAGTTGCCGCTAGGAATGATGGTGATGTCTGACTTCATGTCAGTCTCCTTGCGGTTGAAACTGATATTGAAGCGGTTGTTCATCTCACCTGCTTGGGCAGCATAGAATGGATAACTGCCATCCTTCAGATCTACCGCCTTTCCGGTTTCCTTGTCCTTCAGCCAAACGGTTTCATATTCGCTGGCATCGCAATCTTCAGGGATGCTGATGCTGTATTCACCGGTTTCCGGCAGACTGACTCCGATGGTCTGTTCTGCATCAATGCTGACCGCAGAGAGGAGAGAGTAGCGTCCACCATTGCGCATAGCATAGATCTGAGCATTCTGGTTCGTCATCCATTTCACTCCATCGCTTCCCATATCAAAGTCGCTTTTTGCTTTGTAGGCAGGAACTGTATTCAACTGGAGTTGGTCATCTACAGGAGTGCTGTTGCCGGCTCTGCTGTTTCTGTTGCTCTGTGTGATGGCGATGTCGAGGGCTCGGGTTGCTTGATAGGCTGTTGTTGCCCTTGCTTCCGAATGTTCTACTATCACGCTTTCTGAATTATCCAGAGTGGCAGTCTGCGTAAACACGGCATCCATTGCCGGGATGTAGCCATTCGTTGAAACACCCGTGGCTAAATCATAGGTATTGATAGCCTTGTAGCTGCCGTTTTCTTCGCATTGGTAGATGACTCTGCCATATTCCATATCGCTATAGTTCATGGCGCAGAGATAAGGAGAACCGAAGAGGTTCCAGCCCATGTTCTCCTTGTGGGTGAACTTCAAACCGCCGCCATTACTGTCTGACCATGGCTGCTGGTTATTGTTCTGTACCAGGGTAATCTTATCCAGCAGACTCCTGTTGGTCCTACCATCTTTCTCTGTGTAACTGATTCCATAGAAACGGACGGTCTTGTTGCCATTAGCATCCATTCTGAAACCTGCGGTAAAGTTTCGCTGGTTATCCACACCTCTTACCCATGCTTTACTATCGTTTTGGTCAAACTTATAGTCGTACTTGGCACGGGTTGCAGCATTATAGTAGTAGGCTGCTACGCTACCATCAGCAGGATTATTTGTGCCCTCAACCTCCATATTGGTAGCCTTGAATGGCATGGAGAAGAAGTTGGTTCCAGCCTTTAAGTTTCTTTCTACGGCAAAGTTGGTGAGGTTTACATAACTGTTGTTGCCTCTTAAACCGGCGTGGTGCTTCAAGAGCAGGAAGCCTGGGCTGAACGGATTCGTCTCTGTATAGAATGTGTTGTCGAGTTTCAGTTCCTTGTCTTCTGCCATGACATAGACCACAGATTTACCATGAGGATAATCGTCCTGGTTTGCTGTAGCATCGTTTGTCAGATACCAAGTCTCGAAACATCCGTTATCAACGTTGTCTCTGATACGTTGGTTGCCGGCAAGGTCATGGTTGTGCATCACCATGTCGATGCATCCTTTGGTTTTGCTTGCGTCTGTGTTAGCGTTGATGTTGGCATTGTCTGTCTCGTCAAGCTGGTACTTCCAATAATCATCTTTCACATATTTATTATAGGTGATTACAGATGTTCTGTTGGCAGCACTACCTGTCGATGATGGCAATGCGCCAGAAGCAGTTACATTGACAGACTTCACATCCTTCACGTTTCCTAATGCCAGACTGTTGTAGAGCAAACCACTTGCATCGCCTGTTACCTTTGCATTTGCATCGAGGATAGAGGTGGAGAGCATGCTGCTGCCTTGGAGACTGACGTTGCCCGAAACCTTGAAACCATCTACAATACACATTCTGGTATCTGTAGTTCCGCTGTTGAGTGTCAGTCCATTGATGGCAGACTGACTGGCAGACTCGATGATTCCTTTTCTCTGAGTAAGGAGATCCTTTACGATAGCTTCTGGTTCTGTTTTAGAACTTTTTTCTTCGCGCATCGAACCAAACATCTTGACGCCTGGCATGCTGATGTTCACGTTATCAGCCTTCAGATTCCTATCTACGAAGACGTAGCCATATTTACCTGCATTCTTGTTGGCATAAAGCTCAGCCAGGTTGATGGCGCCTTGCAGGTCGTTGGTTGGGTTATCCCAGCTTTCACCTGTTCCTGCTATAGCAGAACCTTCTTTTACATAGATAACCTGAATCATCTTCGTGTCGCATTCGTATGCACCGATATCGATGTTGTCGCCAATCAGACGGGCAGTATTGCCCAAGTCCTTTTCTGAGTTTATATTAGCATTTTGCTGATATCTGTCGTTACTTCCTTGATCGAGTAGCATGAGGCTAGGTCGAATTCTATAGTCACCGTTATTGGGATCTACAAAGTTCGGACCTCTTAGCACATCTCCATTCTCGATAGAACTAGCAATCACGACATTTTTATTATTTGTATTCAGATTTTGAGAACCATTCTTCCAGGCGACAGAATTATACACGTTGTCTGTTCCACTAACCGCAGTGCCTGTATTGTTGACAAATGTGGCATTTGTTATGTCTGCTGATTGTGAACCGTCAATAGTAAGACCATCTCCGATACCATCTGCAAACAGTACATTCCACATGTGTATGCCATCCCCCAGGGTGTTGTCTACCTTCATTCCTGATCCGTTATTCTTTCTAAAGGCACAATGATGGAGCCTCATTTTTTCTCCCGTTCCGGCTTGCTCATTATTAACCTTCGCATTTACTCCCACACCACTCTGGTTCTGGAATGTGAAACCTGAAATAGTTACCGGCTTACCATTCGTTACGATATTGAGCAAGTTTTTGGTTTCGCCCGCCTTGGCTGGGTTCTCAATGAGTACCGAAGGCTTGCTGAAGTCTTGCATCTCTGTATCGTCAGCATTTTTCGTGCCTGTACAACCACCCACAAGTTCAATCGATGTTATATACTTAGCCTTTTCGTCATTGTTCACAATGAGAGAGAAGGCATCGCCGCTAGAGTAGGTTGGCGAATAATAGGTACCTCCGCGTACAAACACCTTTCTGTTGTTGTTGATTGTAGTACCTAAAGATTTGTTACCAGAAGGGTTAGCCATGGCAATGATGGCACCACGAAGGTCGGTGCTTTGGTTATCCCAACTGCTACCATCGCCATTTCCTTTCTCTTCCGTACCGATATAAACCTTTTCTAAGTCTGTAAACTTGAATACATACTGGAATTCATACATACCGATGTCGATAGGCTTTTCTCTCACTACACCTTTCTCGTCTTTCGGACCTACGTATCTGTAGTATTCCTTACTGCTGTTAGCAGAACGGATATACTCAGATCGATAACCATATTCCTTAAGGCGATTATTGTGCATACTCCACCATTTCTGATATTTACCACTCTCGTTTGTATTGTCTGCATCCTTCTTTCCGTCACCTGCATCTGTAAGCACAGAGATAGCCTGTGGATTCCACTTGGCATCCTGTGTATAACCTTCGTAACCCTTTGTCGTTGTAGGCGCTGTGAAGCGTGGACCATCCGATGCGATGTTCTCCTTGTTCAACTTGATATTGCCGTCCGTTGCTGGAGAAACTGTAGAAGCAGGTAATTCATCCCAGGCGCAGTTGCGCATGTGCTCTCTCCTGAGGAGCACACTATTATCTGTAGATTCATTACCCCAAATGGCTGTATTATATAATATAGGTGTAATCGTACCGCTTGTCACCTCGTTCTCCACATGGATGGCTCCATCTTGCTTTGCCTTGTTGTTCACGATGAGGCTGTTTACGATGTAGGCATCCTGATAGTCCTCAGTCATACTGCCGGCATCGTTTGCTCTACGGATGTAGATGGCTCCGCCTTGTGAATTTTGTGTGCCTATATATCTGCCACAAGTTACATCATTGTTGGCTAGGAGCGAGTTGACGATATGCAGGTTTCCATTCTCTGATTCTGTGAGATAGAGATAGATGGCTCCACCCTTACCAGGTTCGGTGACTGCATCCTGACTAGCCTTTTCTGATACGTTACTGTTACCGCTGATAGTACTGCCGATGATGTCTAGACTTGCATTGTTTACATAGACAGCTCCGCCATGCAGACCGGAGTTTTTGATCAGTCGGCAACGGTTCAATGTATAGTTCACGCGGTTGGTGTAGATACCGCCTCCTCGACCAATCTCGGCAACTTCGTTAGTTCCTCCTTCTTCAGTCTTCAGTTTTGTCGTGGTCTCACCATTCATGATGGTAATACCGTCTAATACGACATCATTGTTCAAGGTAGCCGAAGCACCCGTGGAGCCCGCATTACTGTAGACCACATGATATACATTACGCTCCTTTTCCGATGCCTTGATGTCACCGGAAAGAATCGTAGGATTCTGGAACTCCCATGGCTCTATCAATCCGTTCTTGTTGTTGTCGGTCATGTAGTTGGAGTTGCGGTTAGCCAAGATGTCTTTGATGTCTCCATCAGGAACCAAAGTTTTGCCTCCAAAGCTTGTTAGCTCATCTCCAGTCTTGTTTTCTGTTCCAGGAACAACAGGAGTTGAAGAATACAGGTCATCTTTCGAGAAACTGCCGAAGATATCTACGTTCACAGGGATGGTGAAACTCTGCAAGCGGCGGTCTATCGTGTTTTGCTCTGGCGAAAGGTCTTTGTTCTGTCGCATCTTGCTCGGCTTGTAGGTTCCACCTGTCATCAGAATCTCGAAGTGGGTATTATCATTCGCCACATTCTTTTCTCGTGCCTCATTGATGTAATCGAGGGCTGCTTCGAGACTGTTGAAAGGAGTCAGGAAGGAGCGGCCATAATACTTTGCCTTCTCTTCTTCTGTTACAATCTCACCACCTGTCTGAGAAACGAACAGGCGCTTCAGAAGCTTGGTACCGTCAAACGCAGGCAGATCAGATGTGTATGCACCTGCTGTCTGCTGTTTGGTCATGTTTCTTTCCTTACCGGTAATGTCATAGCTGCTGATACCATAATTCTTCCATGCATTGACGTATTCTTTCTCAACTCCGTTGCCAATCAATGGTGAATAGGCACGAGGCTTGAAGATTTTGTTGTCATTGAAGTAACTGTCCAGGTCGCTGGTCATCTCCGTATTCATTCTGTTGGCTGGCAACGCCATCTTCTCTACGAAACAATAGTTGTATGGATAGAATTTTTCCGTATATGCTCTCAGTCCCTGCAGATAGTCGTAAGACTGATAGTTCACATCACCGCTGATGTTGTTGTCTGTCTGTGCCGTATTTCCCCATATCACGGAGTTACCGCCAATCAGGGAGTTTTCCTCCTGGTAGATTCCGCCACCAATGGTTGCCTCGTTTTTGGCGATGGTGCATGAGATGACGTAGGCATGGTAGTTCTTGATGTCTTCATTCTTATCGTTGGAACGGAGCGCATAGATGGCGCCACCTTTCTGTGCCTTGTTTCTTACGATGACACTACCGCTTACGATGCTACCCTTCAGCAACATGAGAGCACCGCCTTGGGTAGCCTGACAGTCGGAAATCTCGCAGTTGCGTACATGTGCCATTCTTGGCACAATGGCTGCACCACCCATACTCTTGAAGCCCGACTTGTCGCTAGCGTTACCATCAATCAGGCGACAGCCATCTATGATGGTATTCTCTGTCAAGGCAGTGGTGTTGTAGTCGTCATAGTCGCCCGTAGGCCATTTTCCGAAGCACACGGTGTGGTAGCCGTTCACCTCCTGGTTAACGGCAGAACCTTCTTTTACTTCGGTCATGGCACTTAATACCGTCTGGTATGAGCTGATACAGTCGCGTTTGTCATTATCCCAATTGGCGGTTCCATCTTTCAGCTTTCCTCCTTCCTCCTGGTCACCCTCATAGTAGCCTCCCATCAGGCATACTCCGTTAGGAATCAGGAAGGTGTAGCTCTGCGGATCGCTAGGGTCTGCCAGTGTATTGGCATGATAAGTAAAGCGCTTTCCGGTTTCATCAGCCTGATAGCCTGCCACTTTTACATACACCTTGCTCTGACTTGTTGAATTAAATTTCTTGCCCGCTGCAGTCAGCACATCCTGCAGCTTGTCTGCACAGGCAGCGTTTTCCGGACTGTCTCCACTTCTGTTTCCCCATCCGTTTTGGGTTACATAATAAATGTAATCTACAATACCTGCGCTGTTTGTCTTTTCCTGTGGTGCGATATTGGTAGTATTATCAGCCTCATAGGCACCGATATCTATGGCGCAGTCCTTGATTCGGTTGGTATAGTCCATATCGGTTTCCGGAAGGATGATTCCATTTCCTACATTTGTGGTTCCACCATTCAGACACTTGTTACCTGCTAAACGATTAGCCTCGTTCAGGCGGAAGTTATTCTTCAGTCGGGCATTGCGGAAGCGGAAATTGTTTCCACTTTCGTAGGTCTGGTCCTCAAATGGGAAAGCCAAATCTGTGCCAGTGAAATTTCCATCGCTTTCCTTGAATTTGTTGTTGATGTTACCACTGTTCATGTAGCAGTTGTGGGATGGATTCATCTTGCCCGATGCAGCTGAGTTTACCTGATCTGTAATCTGCTTGCTGTTGTCGTAATTATCATAGATGATACAGTTGTAGAGTGAGAGCTGTGAGCTAACTCCGGTATTGGCATCCTGCCAGTGATAGATGCCGGTTCCGTTTGTCGCCATATTGTAGGCGATGGTATTGTTGTAGAACTTGGCACTTTCCAGGAAGATACCTCCGCCACGACAGGATCCGTTATAACAACGGTTGTTTGCCACCACAAGGTTGTAGCCGGTACCTTGAATCATATAGGCTCCGCCTCCATAACTTTCACTGCTGTTGGCATAACTCAGGTTTCTCAGCAGGTAACTGTTCGAAATCTTACTGTTCTCTCCGTCCATATACAAACCGCCACCACGTACGCGACTGCCATGGTTGAAGTTGTTGACGATGATGAGATTTTCCAGTTCTACACCTCGGAAGACACGTACACCTGCACCTCCGTCACGGTTGGCACCAGGATAGTTGATGATGTAACCATGACGTACAGAGAAGCCATCCCATTTGGCATGCTCGTAATTCACGTAGTTTTCGTCTTTTAAAGTTCCTTTATAGCGTACGGCATTACCGTCGGTACGTGAGGCGTTTCCATCACCCGATGGTGACCAGGTAGGAAGGCATACGTCTGGCTGATACAGTACATAATGGCGCTCTGTTTTCCCGCTGTTTATCAACGTTTTTGTAAAGTCATAATTAGAGCCATCAGAAGGCTTGTTCTCCTGATACCACATTTCCTTATCTCCGTTTTTGAAGTATACAGGCGATTCCTTTCTGATCTGTAGAATGGTTTCATATTTGGCCTTTTTCAGATTCTCGTATTCCTTACGTGCTGGCACGTATTGTGACAGCAGCGGATGACGGTCGTCTTCTCCAGGATAGCCTTCGTATGGGAAACCACCATAAACCTTCACGTTGTCTCTGATAACGAATCCTTTGTAGTCGGTATAGATACCTGCACCTACCCACACCACAACGCTGTCTTTTTTTATTTTATTCAATTCAGCTGCTTTTTCCACAGCATATTGTAGACCGCTGATGTATCGTTCGTCTCTGTTGTTGGTGATTTTATTATATGATCCCCAGCCAGAGAGATACTGCTTCTCCTGATTTCCTGAGTTAGTCCAGAAATTACCATAAGAGTCAGTTTCTGAACGATACTTGCCGTTAGTCTGACTATAATCTGTATTGTCAATAGTGGTGCTAAGCAGCGTATTGTCACTCTGCTTTACATAGAAATCATTGCCTGTTCTATTCTTTGTATTGTCACACATGGCGTTGCCGATGATAGCCTTGTCCCAGCAGCTTCCGTCATATTCGGTATTTGATTCATTCAGAAGATTGAAGTCCGGGTTGCCGTCTTTGTCGTCTTTGTTGGCATCGCTGTTGCTTTCATAGTCCTGGTTGTACGAACGCACGTAGATAATCTTTCCTGCTTTTGGCAGGAGAGCTTCGTATGCACCCAGGTCAGGAATACCACCTAAGTTGCGGTCTTCGCCGGTGATGTCCTTGGCTGTTGTGGTTGCATTGTTTTCTTGGGCGCTGTTGATGATGCGGCCAGCCTCTGCAGAACTGGTCAGCGGGCGGAAGGATGAATAGCCTCCGTAATAAACGTTGCCGCTCATCTTGGCACCCACTTCATTGGTTGGGTTGCTGAAGTTCAGGGCTCCGTCTTTTCCCAGAGTGTTGATATCCATGCTGTTCTTGCATTCCGAATCATTCCATGTGCCGTTGATGTTCAGTTTGTTTCCTACAGCATACGAGGTTCTCTTCACAAGGTCGTAATCTGGTGCTACTCCCTCATTGTTGATGATGCTTACATGGTTGAGCGTGAGAGAGTTGTTGCTGCCTTGGCTTTTGTTCAGATAGATGATGGAAGGCAGCACCGAAGGACTTGGATTATGCGGATCCTTGCTCGTATTGTTATTGATGACGCAGTTTTCCAGTTCCAATTTCACATTCACGGCATCTGGCATAGTAGCGATAGCACCGCCATCTGTCGCTGTATTGTTCTCAAAGATGCAATTCTTCAGCTTCACGGTGGTTGGTTCACTGCTCTGGTCCATGCTGCCTATCAGCACGCCGCCACCATAAGGCATGTAGGCAGTACCGGCAGCGTATGCATGGGTAAAGGCATAGCCGTCGATGGTGATGTTGGCACCCGCTTCGATGCGGACCAGATGGTAGAGCCCCTTGTTGAGTTCAGAACCATTTAGGTTTCCGTTCAGCTCGGTGCGGTATTTGATAGGGTCACGGTCTTCATCTTTCGGATTCGGATTCTCTGAATATTCCGGATAACCGCCATACACGGTAATTGGGAGTACGCAAGGTGGAATGCTGAAGGTACATGACCTGGCATCTGTTTCCTCGAACGTGTAGGCAATCTTCGGTTCGAAGATACCCTCACGACCGCAGATTTCAAACTCCCATCCGCTGTTCTTCTCAATAGTGAAATCCTCTGGCGTAGTGTTGCCGGCAGTGACCACCTTTACCTTGTCTCCATCCTTGATGTCGGCAAGATAACCGAGTACTTCATCTACAGATGATGAGGTATAGCTCTTTTCCCACGACTCTCCTGTTCCGTCCACCAGTTCTCGTGAACGGTCAAAGTAGATGCGCAGGCGTTTCTTGCTGTCATTCTTTTCAAATACAAGGTCGTGGTTGTCAGCCATATAGGCTCCTGCTGACGGAACCGAACTGATAGCTTTTCCGCTCAGGTCTATTTTTGGCTGATACAGGTAGGAAGATGGCAGGAGAGCATAGCTGATGCCCACGTTGCGCAGTCGGCTACCTGTCAATGTTTCCCAGTAATAGTTCACCGTCTTCATGTCTGTAAGCACGCCACGTTTCTCGTTGAAGGCTTCCACCGTGTTGTAAGGTGCTTCATTGCCCATCACGAATCCCTTGCCAGAGTAATACGTGTTGATGGAGATGGTTCCGCTCTGATAGGTGCTGGTCCATTTGGCTGCATTTACATCCGAGATGGCGTTGTTGTAGAACTGTACGGTCTCTTCTGATGGGTTGGCTGCATAAATCTGTGCCATGGACGCAGAGTTGTTGGTGCCTGATTTGTGCTGGAGCAGCGAGTTGTTCCAGATGACGTTGTTGGCAAGAAGACCCTTTTCCTTGATATACACACCACCCGTATTGGATGACAGCTTGTCAGCAGGATCCGAGGTGTTGTTGGTATAGTTGTTGACGATGGTGTTGTTAATCACCAGTCCGTGACCATCCAGATACACAGCACCATTTCGGGTACTGGTATTGTTACTGATTACCGAGGTGGCAAGAATCTGATAATAGGCTTTCTCCGGGTTGCTAGCGTCACCATTCAGATATACACCCGCTCCCTGATAGGCAGAACAGTTGGTTACCATACTTCGGGTGATGAAGCCGGCTTCGTCTATATAGATACCTCCGCCCTGGTAAGCCGAGCAGTCGTATACCAGGTTACCTTCCGTCTGTCCGTTCTTGCAGTAGATGCCGCCGCCACGAGGCTTGATGGTTCCGCTTTCTTTCATGCCCGAGTTGCAGAATCTCACGGTGCAGTAGCGCATTCGGGCTGACGGGTCATTGATATAAACGCCAGCACCACAGCCTGGGGCGTATTCTGCTTTGTTCGTATCGTGAAATTTACCTCCCTCAATGGTGAAGCCTTCAAGATATACTTCGTCGGTAAAGGCATTTCCTCCAGGCAGGGGAGCAAACCATACCACATGGTAGGAACCGCTGTTCTGTATGTTCCAGGCTTCGTCATTATTACTCCAGTTGGCATCGTCGCTTCCCTTGAATTCCGCACCCCTGATGATGGATTCTTGTTTCCAGCCCCATGGCTTTAAATCCTTGGATTCCTCGATGCGCTCGGAACGTCTTTTTTCGGTTCCCTTAAATGCACCATAAACGCTGATGCCATTCTTCATCAGTAGGGATACCGGGGCTGATGCATCGTTAAGGATACGGTCTTTTACTACATAGGTTCCGGTTGCTACCCAGACTTCGCCTTTCTCGCCTGGTGTTGTTGCCTTTTCTGCCAAATCGTTGATGGCTTTCTGTATGTCGCCCATAGCTTCTTTCCAGGATGTACCATCTCCAGTTCCTCCTTGTTTTACGTATCTGATGCGTCCTGGCTTCATTCGGGCATACTCGTAGGCTCCGATGTCGATGGTGCTTGTCTGATAGCGTGTTCTACCCATGATGTCGGTAGAAGCTGTTTCCAGGTTTGCATCAACTACAAGATTTTTGTAGTATTCCAGTTTTCCCTTGTTCAGAAGGGCAGAGGTTTCCTCGAATGTGAAGGCGGTGCTGTATAATTGCTTCAGGTTACTGCTGAACGAGAAGTCGTAACCCTGGGTTACGGCACTCTGCTTGAACCAAGGGGCTGGCTCAATGCCGTGGTTCTCGTTGCTGATCCATACGTTTCCGTTAGCGTCGGTATTGGTATCGGGATTGGTAACTTCTACTTCCGGAAAAGCACAGGAATAGAAGGCAGGACGGCTGTCTTGCTTGCTGAGTGCAGTGGAATGCCAGAGTACGGTGTTGTAAACCGCTCCGCCGCCATTGCTGTTTGAAGCCCCGTCTGTGGTCAGGTCTGCGGCTGATACGGTGTTGGCTATTACAGAACAGTTGACGATTTTCGATGTGTTCGAAAGTCGGATGCCGCCGTTTGTATTGTTGTTGATGTTGCAGTTGTAGACGGTGGCAGTTCCGTCTATCCACATACCGCCACCTTCGTTTTCGCTGGAGCCTCGCTTGCCTGCCACATTATTAAAAATGCTGCAGTAGCTGATGGCTGACTGCTGGTTGGTGCAGGAATTATCTACATAGATGGCACCGCCGCGCATGCCGTAGTTGTTCGCAAAGTTACATTGCGAAATACGGAAGTAACGGCTGCCGGCATTGTTGTCTTTGCTGTTGTTTATCACGTAGATGCCGCCGCCTCTGCCATTTGCAGAAGTATTCTCTCCCTTGGCATTACCTGCTGCGATGAGGAAACCGGAAACAATGGTTGGCTTGTTGCCGTCGTTGGTGTTGTCCTGTGTTACGCCCATCTGGAGGGTCAGCACATGGGTGGCATTGTCGGTGCGGGTGGTGTTCTCTGGATAGATAATCAGCTGCTGGCTCGCCTTGTCGTTGGTGTCGATGTCGCCCACCAGAGCCGTCTGATACTTCATCTGATATTTGTGTCTGCCCGTAGGGAGATCGTTCTTGATGGTTTCGTCTCCTGCAAAACCTCCATACATGGCAACGCCCGAAGGGAGAACGAAACCTCCCTTCGGTGCCTTGTAGATGTGCCCGGTAATATTCTCGTAGCCTTTCACCCAAATTTCGTCGCCTGCCTTGGCTCGGCTCAGCGCCTCTGTCAGGGTGATGGCATTCGTCCATGATGAACCGTCACCACCGTCTGTTGCCTCAGCCGTTACATGATAGGTCTTGCTGTCCTGTGCGAACAGGGGGTTGACACAGCTCAGAAGGATGAGGAGTGCTATGATTTTCCTGTATGTCGTATGTTGTATTCTCATGCTGAAAAGAGTTTTATATGTAGAATTTGTTGATCGTGATATTTGGCTCCTCACCGAGTTTGCTGCCCGATATTCTTGCATTAATCTTGTACCAGCGGGCTGGGATAAAGCCATCTTTCAAATTGCTCATATCAAATGTCACGTTGTATATCTTGTTCCCTGTTGTTCCTTCTTTCTTTGTGTCAAGCTGGAAGGTGATGTGAGGAGGATTGGTTCCGTCTGGGAAGGTATAATGATATACCCGTCCGTTGCGCTTGCTGATTTCCGAGGTGTTCAAGAAGGTTGTGTAGCCGCTTACCGAAGTCTTGGAAGATACTTCTTGGTGGTAAAGGGTAGGGAAGAGTCTGCCATATCCTGAACCGGAAACGGTTGTTCCTGTCGGTTCGCCGTGATAAGTAAAACCTTGTACTTTCACATTTGTGAATTTTTGCTTACCATCTTCGCCTTTCTCGTAGGCTCCCTTGGCATCCCATTGGATGTCAATCTTGGCAGCCAGCCTGCCCAGTACCATGCGCCAGTATTGTTTGGTGTTGATATTGGCATTGATGTTCTGTTCTACTTTTATATCTCTGTCATTGGTAAGAATTTGCGTCTCTGAGTCCAGCTTGAGTGCATATCCTGTGGCTACGCTGATAAACTTGGCTATGTCTACGGCTCCGTCTTTATGAGCATAGTTGTTGCTAATCTGTAAGTTGTAGATATGCTCGTTGCCGTTTGTGCCGTCTTCTGTTATCTTGTTCAGTTCCCCCTCCAGATCCAGTCCTTGTCCGCTACTATAGGTAACCCCATAAACGCAACAGGTGCCTAGCGGCAGATACATCGTATAGGTGCGAAAGCCGTTGGCATCAGGTCCTGAGAGGGTTGAGGTGGAATGGGTGACGAGTTTCCCCCGGTCGAATTCTTCCTTGGTATAGGTATCGTAATATACCATTTTCTGGGGTGCTGCATCGTGTATTTCGTCGCCTTGCGTCTTTTCCTTATAGGCAACGATGATGGTGAGCCGGTCCCAGTCCACCATGTCGTTGGTGTCTTCTCCCGGATCTCCGATGCGTGTTTCCGTCTTATCGTCAGGCACAGATAGGGTGAGCGAGATGGGTGCCAACGTATCCATTGGTCTAACCTCGTTCTTTTCGCTTTCGCTGCATCCTGTCAGCATGATAAGCGATAGTATCGCAAATATGTATTTCGTAATATGATTCATGTATCAATTCTTTTTTACTTATATATCCACATCGTGGCTTCCTCCTGGCTTCCAGTCGAGTTTCACGCTTACTCCTACTGATGCATTGGTAACAACCAGCGAACCGTCGGCTTTGAGTTTTGCCTTAATCAGTTTCAGCCTTCCGGCTTTCAGCGGTTCGTTCAGCGTGAGAATGGTTTCTGTATATTTGCCGTTTACCTTTGCGATGATGTGGTAGCGCCACTCTGCCTTGCTGGATGGGAAACTTACGGCATAGAGCGCATCGTGAGTTTGGGCTGAGGCTGTTGAAGCTTCGTTGATTCGCTTGGCTCTCACGATGGTGTTTCGGGATGTTGAGAAAATACTGTCGTTTACGAGAAAGTGGGTTGCCATTCCTTCTACGAATCCCCAGAGCTCGGCAGGTTTCACTTCTTGCTGGTTGATGACTACCGCTGCTGCACAGTTTGCCATATAGAGGGTGGTCTGCAGGTCGTGTTCGAAATCGGCCTCGTTGATGGTGAGTCGGGAAGTGAACAGACCGATATTGTGACTGTCGATGGTATCCTTCTGCTCCTGTTCCAGGGCGAGAGCCTTGCAGACATTTGCACCGGTAATCTTCACGTTCCTGGCGCTTCCGGTATTGGCGAGCGAAAGGTTCTGGTAGTCGTTTCGCGGCAGATAGATGGTGTAGGATACCGAATTGGCATTCATGATGTTAGCTTCGTGACGGTAGAGATCATTTCCGATAAAGAAAGACAAATCGTTGTCTAGGGCATGGTCGGTGAAGACTGTGCCTAGTTCCTGTTTCAGCCGGTTGGCGATGTGTCGCTCCTCGGTGGTATTGAGGTCTAAGTCGATAAGGGTATGAATCTGTGTGTTGAGCCTCAGATTATACTTGATCTTATAGTCTTTGCCACACTTGCTCATGTCTTCATTGATGCATGAAGACAATCCGAAAGCGATGCTCAAAGTCATCAGAGCTATCAGAAATATTCTATATGATTTTTTCTTTCTCATTTTCCGTCCTCTATTTAGGATTATAAGCAGCGAAATCTACCCTACTGAACTTTCGTAACTTGCGAAAGCTCAGTAAGGTAGAATGATTAAATATTTACATCAAATGTAATACCAGACTTCCAGTCAAGATCTACAGCAAGGCCTACGTTGATGCCTGATGTTCTGAGATCAGGAATACAGTTGTATGCATCCTTTAAATCTTTGATCTTAAAGTTGGCTTTTGTAATATGGTCCTGAACGAATACGCGGTCAACGCCAGTTGGTTTTGTTGTAGCTGTTGAAGCAGTAGGGTCTAACTTACCAACCAGATAGAACTTTGCATTCTTAAGAATGATACCATCATTTCCGTAGAAGTCCATGCCTGAGTTGTTCTCTAACTCGATGGTTACATATACTTCTTTCTTAGTTGCATTCTTATTGTCAAATACGAGCGTATAATTTGCGTTTGATGCAGAAGTTTCGTTCTTGGCATACATAGGAGCATCATTCATAACTTTGTCATAGATGGTGTTTGCGAATGATTCTCCTGTAGTTGCAGGCTCATACTTCCAGTTTACTGATGCAGGCTGACCACCAATCAAAATGCCGGTTACTGGGAAACCTGTGGAATTAACAGTGACATCTTGGTCTTGCTCAAGTCCACCTTTTACTTTACCATTGTCTTTGAGAGTTCCCTGGGCACATTTTATTGTAGATTGCAATACAGCCACACTGTACTGTACAGGATCTTTCAAACCTACAGTTTTTGTTGAATTTGTAACTTCACTTTCTGAAAAATTAGTTTTTGCAGACCAATCAGCTCCAGTATTCTTTGTCCAATCATTATAGTCTGGAAATTCACTTAAACTAGACATGTCTTTATCAGAAACCATAGTCTTTGTGTTTACAAAATACGACAGTTCGGCAGGATAGCATATCTTTTGATAATTAATAGTGTTGCCAGTACTGAAGAGGTTGTTTTCTGGAGTGTTGTAAGCGAATGCTCCTGAAGTCCAGCTTAAAGCAGCAACGCCATCTGGCAGGTTGAGATTTTTCGGGAAGTCTCTGATAGTATTTATCTTATCCAAAGCATCTTTGCATTTTTTGTATATCTCTGCTGTTAATAGTTTGGTGGCAGGAACGTCTGCTCCAGGAGTCTCACCTGCTAAAGCTGCCTTCAGGCTCTCAATGCAAGCTTTTACAGATGTCTTTGAACCTGCAGTGAGCGTAATAAAAGCATTGTAGCGATTTTTTAAAAACTCTTGCTCATGTTTTGTAAGCCATGATGGGAGCGTTGTTTCGCTACCGATAGTTGCCCAAGTATAGATAGCGGAACCTTCTTGAACTTGTGCTTTAGCAATATCATTTAATGCACTGATGATAGCTATAGCATCTTCATCAGTTGTGAAATCAGCAGTGCTATTGATAGGAGTTAACTCATGGGATATGTTTGTAAGAGTTTTCTCTATTTTTTTATCAGCTTTCTCTGTAATATAACCAGCTTCGAATTTTGATTCTGTATTTTTACTAGCTTTACCATAGAAAAGCATATGGTTAGTTCCTACAGGAATCTCAATGTCACGGTAAAGTCTGCGATATGGGTCTTTACTGTATGCATTACCATCTGTACCAATGCTGATTGGCTTATCCGCATTGATAGTTCCGGCTGTTTCAGGATCATCACTGAAAGTCAGCAGAACGATGTCTGAAATGCCACGGAAAGGCTTGCCACTTTGCTGAGTCATCTCATCAGTCATACGTGTCACCTTCTTCGCCTGGTTTGTCGAAGAGTTACCACCATAAGGAATGTTTATGGCGAACTGGGTCTTTACAACCTGTCCTGTCGCACCTGAACCACCTGTTGGCTCAATTGAATCTGAAGAGCAGGAAACCATTCCTGCTGCACTTGCAAGAAGCATCGCACTTGCAAAGCTAAAAAATCTGAACTTCTTCATAGTCAAGTTATATTTTATTTGTTCTTATTTGTTTTCTCTGTCTGCCCGATGTTGTAAACCAGCGAGACTGCCACCTTGGTCGGCATAACGAAGGTTTTCGTCTTCTTCTCAATGGCGGTAGCGCATCTGCCATAACAGTTGAATTTGGTATAGCGTGTGACTCCCAATCCCAAACCTATTGCCGCCTCCAGATTCCAACGGTTTTCCTTGTCGAGTGCCCAGTCGTAACCATATACTACGCCCAGAGCTCCCAAGTCGCCTTGGAACCTATGCTTTTTGAGTTTCGGGAAAAGCCCAAAAGGGAAGTGTACACCACCCGCATTGTAATGTGAGTAGAGTAAATTGGCTCCAAAGAAGTGCCCCAGGAACGGGCTGTCGAGCCAATATCGCATCTCTGTTTGTACGGCAATGTGCTTCAGTTTCTTGTTCTTGCGAAAAGTAAATGGGTTCCAACCTGTGGATAGATCTAGCGACCAGTGGTCTGATAACCTCTTTTCCATTCCGATGTTAGGTGTTGTGGTTGCCCAATATGCTAAGTTCGTTTTCAAGCGCCAGTCTTGTGCTGATGCTGAAGTAATGAAAAGTGCTGAAACAAGAAGGAGCAACATGCGCTGTCCTTTGTCTGTATTCATTTGCTTCTGTATTGTTTTGTTGATAGAAAAGTGTCTATTTTACGGTTTCCTATTTCTGTTTTTGTTATTAATCTAATTATTTTTTCAGCCACAAATATAGCGAAAAATGAGCAAAAGGACTTTCAAAAAAAGAAAAATCTGCCTTCATTTAAACTTCGTTAACTATAAATTTATAAATCTACCCATTTTTACCCCCCCCCTATTTTACAAATTTTCACATTTTGCCATTCGCTTTATTTCGAGTGCAAAGATACGTCTTTTCCGTTTTCTACCTATGCGATTTGTGCGATTTGCGTGGATTCGGGAAATAAAGTGCGAAAAATATCATGGAATCAGTCAGAAGAATATCTCCGAAGGATAAGAACATAACTCCGAAAGATAGCAGAATATCTCCGAAGGATAAGAAATTATCTCCGAAAGATAGCAGAATATCTCCGAAGGATAACCCCAGAAGACAAAATGTAGGTAATTCGATGATGAAGATATGGAAGCTGGGTTGTGGCAACGAGGTGAAGGGTGAAGGGTATATTTTAAATCTTATATTATATTCTTTTTTTAGGGTTTTTCCGATTTTTGACCCTAGGGTACTTTTTTGATTTTACCCTTTTTTCCTTTACCCACGCGTACATATATAAAATAGAGTTTTCAAACCTTCACCCTTCACCTTTTTATTTAACATTTTGAGTGTCAAATAGTTACGGGTGAAGGGTGGTGAAGGGTGTTTTTCGTGTTTTATAAACATATTTTAAGAATCTAGCCCGTTTTTACATATTTTAGCGTTTGTTTACGATTCCGAAATGGGTATCTTTTTTTAGAGAGTCCTCTTTTTTTATGATTTCTTTCTGCAGAAACTCTTAGAATCCCAGTTTAATCGGTATCCCTGATGTATAATCCGTTAAAATATTATCAGCGAAATAAAGTTAATGGCTATGGATAAGCGTAAACTTCTAAAATATAAGTTATCTTAAAAACATTATAACCTTTTAATGTATTGTCAGCTAAATAAAGTTAATGGCTACGGATAAGCGTCAATTTTTAAATATAAATTAACTGAATTTTTGCATGTGGTTCAAGAACGGGCTGAAGGCCAAAAAGCTCCAGAAGCAGCACGCCCTGAAAGGGCAGAAGCTCCTAGCCCAGGGCATCGCCCTGGGTATGATGGCAATCAGCAAGGCGCCCTGTAAGGGCAAAAGCTTTTATGTTTTGTCTGGAGTTTTAAAGCTTCTGCCCTTTCAGGGCGTATGGGACAAAACTTGCGAAACTTGAGTAAATTAACTGAAAAAGCATTATAACCTTAATAGTAATGTGCGCTTGCGTATACGCCTAAGTGCGTGCACTGGCGAGCGCATATATATAATAATGTAAGCAGCTAAAATCTATTGCGCAAAGTCTTTATAGATGTTAAAAACCGACTAAAAAAGCAACTTTTTTTGCGAAAAGATTTGGTGGAATGGAAAATAGTTAGTACTTTTGCACTCGCTTTTGAGAAATACGCTTTCTCTTAGCGATTAAAGAAAGAGTTCTTTGAAAGATTTTACATAAACAGACAAGTAGTACAAGAAGCGGTTTTGGATTACACCTTATTATATAGGGAGTATAAAGAAACTGGGTAAAAGAAACGAACCGTCAAGCAATTGACAAGTCAGGTTTACTAAGCTTCAATAAACGAAAAGGATATTCGTCCTAAGTACAGACAACAAACACCGATTGCTTCAGCAATGAGGCAAGAAG
>OJKP01000626.1_pt1 | contig 25070 bp, 18 predicted proteins | sample 1596521 | NCBI WGS metagenome assembly OJKP01 (sample SAMEA4350130, study PRJEB24818) | metagenome | biome: human; feature: gut; material: faeces | place: Denmark | collected 2013-09
CATCATGCATCATCTTCTGGCATCGCTGGGTGACGGCGGAGGCGGTCATGCCCAACTGCATGGCTACGTCCTTGCCCTTGAATCCCTCGATATAGAGCATCTTCAGGATGATGCTGTTCTTGCTGTCCCTGCCATAATAAAGATTGCCGATCTCTTCTATCGTTTGATAAAGTTCATGCTCAAACTGGTTGTCGCTTACGTCAAACTTCATCTTGCGGCTTTCCTGTCTGGTCTCGAAACTCTCAAATCGATGTTCCTTCTTCACTTCCTTCAATTTATCCAGCAAGAGGAATCGGAAACCATTCACCATCCAGGTTTTGAGCGACATACTTGGCTTCCTGTCCTCCAATGGCTTGAAGTCATGCTCGCAGAGATAGAGATAATATTCATGGGCCAGCGAATAAAAGTCCATGCCCGGTTTCGATTGCAGGTCGTAACGCTTGTCGTAGATGCAATAAGCCACCCGGCAGTATCCGTAGTAATACTCCCTTACTATTCTTGCATCAGCATCCTTGAAGCCTTGAAGAATCTCATCATCAGACAGTTGTGAGAGATCAGACTTCCTTGAAAAATCCTTTTCTTTCCCCATATCGTTTCGATATTTCATTTCGTTTGCAAATATATACTTTTTCTTTGAGAAATAGGAGTTTTTGCTCCAGTTTTCTTTTTTATATTGTATTAAAAGAAAAAAGTAGGGAGAAAATTAAGCTGGTATCAAAAAAAAAGGAATTTTAAAGTAGATATTGGGATTTGAAAAATAACATTTGATAAGTTCTTGCATACATTTTAAGTATTACCTATGTCCTTCGTTTAAGGTCGCAAATTGCGACCTTAAACATTCTTATCTATATTCTTTTGAAGAAATCTTCGTATTCATCATCTAAGATTTTCCAAATGCCATTTTTGCGTCCACCTTCTCTGACGATCAAGTGCAAATCAGAAAGTTGTTTAAGGTATTTCTGAACTTGGCGAGATGATACACCTATTTTTTCAGCCATCATAGCTGCACTGGAATGAGGTTGTTCTGAAATGAGTTTATAAATCATCCTCTGAGCTTTTATAAACTCTTTTGTGAACTTTGCATCTTCTTTTACGAACTCTTTTACGAACTTTGCATCTTCTTTTACGAACTCTTTTGCGAACTTAGCATCTTCTTTTACGAACTCTTTTGCGGCATCTGTTCCATAATTAAGATTCCATAAAACAGCATGGAACTCAGAAGCGTTCGAACTAAACTCTGGAGCATGATAATTCTCTAAGTCCTCATAACGCTTATACTCGCCAATAATCTTCTTCATGCCACTGCCTCTACGTTCCATTAGCTTTAAGCGATGAAAAAAGTCAGCAAGCAAAGGATTGCGACGTTTTGATGGCACAGTCATTGGGTTAAGTTGCTGTATTAAGCGTCCGTCAAACATACCGCCTGGGGAATACACTTCCATGCGGTCATCATATATATCTATATGTATTTCACTACCAAGTTCCATGTAGTCTCTGTGGATGATGGCATTACATATTACTTCGGTTACAGCACGTTCAGGATAATCTGGTAGCTCCTCCCGATAATCTGCTTTTTTCCACCATCTTCTGTGTGAATTGTTCCTAACAAAAGCGACAGCATCTTGTAGCTGCCCGATAACGCTACCTTCAAGTTCAGCATCATCCAAAGCTTCACCCAAACCGCTTGTCATGTCTAAGCCATTCCATCGAGTGCAAAATATGCGAGAATGGTGTATAGGAGAATCGTCTGCTAACAGAGCACCAGCATTGGTAAGTTTGCCATCATTATCCACTATACCCCATGATACGAAATCGCTATCATCAAACGATTGATTTAGTCGTTTGAAGTGTACTGATTTGAGTTTTGAAAAAGCCATATCCTCAAATCTATATGGTGAAGGAATCGCATCGAAGGAGCGGCCAGCCCCTCTCATTACAAGATTTTTTAGTTGAAGCCTGTCTGCAACAACAGACTCGTTGCCCACTCTTACAAATGCTAAGCGTTGCTTATCACCTATATAGTAATAAGGAGTTTCTTGTCCCTTGTAAACGTGAAGCAACACAAGCTTCTTGCCATCCACCTCTTTAAATTCAAGGTTGACGGCAGGTGTAGGGTCAAGTTTTGTCTTTATCTCTTCGCTTATTCTTTCTGCATCGATCTCTGCATCAGCAAGTCCAATCACTTGGTCATCGTCACTGATGCCAAATACCAATGTTCCACCTTCGCCATTGGCAAAGGCAGATACACTTTTTAGCCAACTCTTAGGCCGCTTGACTTCGAGCTGTTGTTTCTTATCGTAGGCGGTTGTTTCGCCAATTAATATTTTAACGTCAAATCCCATATTAAACTTTGAATGACATGGCAAAAGTACAAATAAAATCTGAAAAACTCACTCCTTTTTGAGCAATATTTTCGATTATAAACAAATTTGATGCTCTTTTAGCTCAATCTCTTCTCATGATCCGTTTGAAAAGCAAGCGTAGCATATAGTTATGCCAGAACATAAAGTTTCGTAGATACTTTTTTATAAAAAAGTGTATCCTCTTTTTTACTTTTCCCTTTTCTGAAGGTCAAATAATCGTAACGTTCAAGAAAATAAACGAATATGAGTATAAATGACAATGGCATCATCCGTCGAATGGTCGTTTCGCATGACGGCTTTCCCATGCCAGTATCAGTCCTACGACTCCCGAGTAACTCTTTCTTCCTTCTGCCACATGATTGCCCCGCAGGTAAAGATCGAAGATGAAGTCTTGGGCTGCATCGAGCACCTTGCATCGCTTGCTGAGCCAGTAGTTGCGGTCACTTTTTGCCAACTGGATGATTTCTGGTCGGATATATTTCAGGAATTTCTCTCCTTCTTTCTCGCCTAAAATATCGAAGACATTGCGGAGTACGTGGAAGAAGATGTGATAATATCCGCTGAACTTCACTGCTTTGTCGGATGAGGCTGTGCATACGATGTAACTGTAGAAGTTTGCCTCGCCTTCGTTGGCAATACCGAGTAAGTGGGCAAACTCGTGGGCATAGATGGCCGGATAGTCGTGCGGACGGATATCGCCATTCAGGGTGAACTCGCAGAAGAATGGCCCCATGCTGCCCGTTACGCCCGACATCGAACTCAATGGAGTGAAGAGCATGGTCTTGGCATGAGGATGCTGGTTGAAGGGAGCATTGATTCCTTCCTTGGCTCCGATTTCGTTGTAACCTTTCAGAACTGCATCCCGCACCCGATTCTTCAATCCATCATCCACCATACCATTGAATTGACTTTCCCTTTGGTCGTCGAACGCTGTTTCTTCACTCTTCACTCTTCGTTCTTCACTTAAACTGTTGATGCTATCCGCATATCTGTAGGCGAACTCCCGAAATTTGGCTTCAGATACTTCCACAGGCTTCATGCCCGTTCTGCAGTAGATATTCGGCTGCGAGTAGTTCAGTCCCCAGGCTATATAAAACCAGGCATATACCCACAGCAGATATTCGGCTACTCTTCCGAAAACTACCTTCTTCTTGGGATAGCAGCCTCTCTTTGCTGCAAGAAAAAAGAACCGCTTGGCCAGTTGTTTCCTCCATTTTATTTCGTAGATGGGATAGAAAAAGACCCAGACTATGCTGAGAGCGATGAAAATATCGCCAACGGCAAAGGGGAAAAGTCCGGAGATGGGAGAGAGAAGAGAGCCGATTATCGGATAGATACGGGTGGTGTAGATGAATCCCCATAAAGGAATCAACTTCGTAAGGGTGATGAGGCAGAGCAACACCAGCAATATCCAGTGGCGCCACTTCAATCGGCTGATATGTAGTGAGTTGAGTCGTATCATGTAGCTGATTTTTGTTTTTTTCTGCAAAGTTACAAAAGTATTCGGAATCCTTGACATAACTTGCTTGTTTTTTTCGTAAATTTGCAAACGTAGAACAGATTATTAACTTAAAGAAATGGGAGGGCCGATTATGAAACGTACATTAGAAGCATTCGAGGCCAACAACCTTGAGTTTGAGAACGTCTATAATGAGGACGATGAGCGCAGAGAATATAATTCAATATGGTACAACTAAGCGGGTCCCTGCTTACTTGTAAGAAAGTATTGGATTATCAATGATAGGATAATAGATTTGAAAGAAAGACTATGTTGAAGTTGAGACTTGCACCAACTGATACATAGTCTTTTTCTTTTTCCTATTTTCCCCCTTCTGCTTTTTCTTTTGTTGAGGCTTCTTTCTTCCGCTTCCTCTTTCCCCATTTCTTTATTTCTCAAAGTGCTGGTAATCCTTGCTGTATTTCCAGTCGCCACCCCATCTGAATCCTTTTTGCTTGAAGAGGCGGTAGCAGAGGTCGCCTTTCCGAATCATGTACACATGTTTCTTGCTGCGGTCGAGATAGGAACGGGCTGTAGCAGGTTCTACCACTTCCTTGCCGTTTTTGAGTCGTTTGTGGTAAGGATTGTAGAGCGTGTTGATGTCGATGGCAAGTCCCCTGCCGTGCTTTGAAACGGTGTGGGTATGTGAGATGAATCGGAAATTGAAACTGGAGGAGTTATTATCCCGCATCGCCCGTTCGTCATCAGCATCCCAATAGTCGATGAGCCGCATCCGTTCTATCGGATATTTGGCATCATAGAGTTTGCGGAGGATATCAAGCACGTCGGCTGCTATCGTTCTGTTTACCACCATCTCTCCCACGATGTTTCTGCCGTCCTTATCCACATGGAGGCATCTCAAATATCGCAGTTCACTTCTTGCCACGCTACAATTCTTCTTGTATGTCTTTCCCTGCATCAACTGGAATATTTTGTCAGGTATAGGAGAAACGGAGAAGAAATGCGCCTCGCCCAGTTTCCTGATGGTTGCTGCAGAAACGGTTTCCCCCGGATTTTGAGCCTTCAGTGAGAGGCAGGATAACAGGGAGAGTAGAAGACCTATTTCAGCCGATAAAATGTTCTTTTTCGTTTTCTTCATTCTGAGTTCGTTTTGAAAGTTAATATTTCCAATCCTTCGATTGATGGCGCAAAGTTACACATATTTTCCGAGTTACTTATCCCTTTTGATGCTTTTCTATGCTTTTTGATGCTTTTCTATCCCTTTTGATGCTTTTCTCCCAAAGAAGTGTGTTCGGAAACAAGTCATTTAGGACCCGCAAACAAGTCATTTAGGACCCGCAAACAAGTCATTTAGGACCCGCAAACAAGTCATTTAGGACCCGCAAACAAGTCATTTAGGACCCGCAAACAAGTCATTTAGGATCAGTAAACAAGTCATTTAGGACTCGTAAACAAGTCATTTCGTTCCTGCAAATAGGTTATTTCTGAAAAGCATAAAGTTTTACAAGATTTTCAAAAGGTGACGGTGACACCCATTTTTCATCTTTTTTTTTATGCATTGGAGACACTACCCTCCAATTTGGATGTCTCCCTCTGATTATCAATCTTTTATCTATTTTCGCGCGGTAAGTCATAAAAAAAAGAGTATATAAAAGTGTCACCTGTCACCGTTTTCTGCCGAGCCTTTTATTGGAGCCAGTTTGGAGGGTGACACCAGTGACACGAGTTTTCTGTTTTTTTGTGGAGGGGTCTGTCACCCCTGTCACCCATTGGTATTGCGAAAAAAAAGGATATTTATTTCTCCTTCCATCAACAATTTGCTTATTTTAGATAACTGAGCCCCTTTTTAAAGTGGGCTCATGTCTTAATTCTTCTTGCCCCAATATGACTTGCGGTTCCTTGTACTGTTGTAGTTGCTGAGTCCGGAATATACAATAGTATATTTTCTAGGATTGGATTCCCAATCACATTCTCTCTGCAAATACATAGGTATGCCATCTATGTAGAGAATGGCATTTGCCTTGTCGTAGGACCACTTGCCACCAGCATGGAAACCTGCAGTAATCTTATGACCACTACCCAATGTCATGCTTTCTGAACTGCACTGCTGACCAAAATTATACTCCAGGGTGATATTCTCCCAGGTTCCCTTCAATTCACTTTCGAGAATGGTAAGCTGTGGCACATCACCATATCTCTCAGGCATAATGACTGGCCAGCCATCCTGTGTCCATCGAATGGAACGTACTTGTCCCATCATAAGGGCGTTTGAATATGGATTGCCATTTACTCCTGCCGGCAAACGACCTTGTGATGAAAAATACCAGTTACCTTCTCCATCATCAAAGGCAGCACAATGAGAGATTCCTACCCAACCTGGACTATTGTTGAACTTGTACGGATGTGTCAGAATTGGATATGCCTCCCCACCCTTGTTGGTACAGTCTCTGCCATCCTTGCCATAGTAGGGACCTTCTATATTCTTGGCTCTCAACACACGAGTGTTGTAAGCCACAGAAAGTTCATCGTAGGCCAGAAAAAGATAATAGTAGCCATTGTGATATATGATCTCCGGAGCTTCAGATGCCTGCCAGCGACTATTGATATTGCGAGTATAGATACGTTTGCCATACTTGCTGATGTCTCCCCATGGGTCACCGATATTCTCATAAGGCATACCTGTATTCGGGTTCAGGCGCATGGCAACAATACCAGAATGCCATGAACCGTAGAAGAGGTAATGCTTGCCATCAGGGCAGATGATATATGACGGATCGATGGCATTATACTTGAAATATGCATTCCAGTCACCTTGACCGTTTCTTCCCCAGTTGAACCCACGGTCAGTGGAAGAGCAAGCCACCATGCCCTTGTCTGTCCAATGGTTGCTTGCTGGATCGGAAGTTTCCATCATGCCGATGAAAGCTCTTTCTGTCCAGGTGTTGTCAAAATTGGCAGCATCGGCATATAAGCCATTGCCGATGTAATTATCAACCACGATGCAATAGTACATTCGGTACAAGCCATTTCTCACCTTGCGAGCACATGGCGCCCAAAATCCATAACGAAAATGCTTGATAGCAGGAAGGCCCTCCTTTGCTCTATATTCATTCACCTTGGTTGCCACCCAAGAAGGCTGTCTTCTCATGGTGGGGCCTACCCAAGTCCAGTTGATCAAGTCCTTGCTCTTACGGCAGAAGAAATGGCCATGTCCATCCAAACTGTTACCATAAGAGGCATCAGTCTGATACATGTAATAGTAGCCGTCATCAGCCTTCATGACTGTAGGGTCATGCACGTTGGCTAAATTCCAACTGCCACGCTGGTCCCAACCTGCCATTGATGCATAATCATCAATATACGATGGAGGAGTGTAAGTACTAAGGCGACCTGAAGAAGCTCTTGTTGCCAACTCAGTTTCAACCTCTGCCGCAGAAGCTAGTTGCTGCTCCAAGCTGTCGGTACAACCTGACATGATGCCAAGCAGTATAACAGCCGTCATTAAAACATTCTTTTTCATTGGTTACTTTCGGTTTATATGAAATTGTAATTGTTTATTCTCTTGCTAATCCGTAATCAAGCATCGACTTTTCAATGCTTTCCTTTTTCAGAAAATACGTTTGGTGATGGCAAAATTACGCCAAAAGAGGCTAAGTATGGTGGAATATATGTAAAATTTTAGTGGATTATCTGATTCTTTTCGGAAAAAGGCTGTTTTGTGCAACTAAAAATTACAGTTCATATTATCAGGGAGTTTTTGTTTTGATTAATAGATATATGCCATGACAGTAACGATAACCAAAAAGCCTCCGGGACAATCATATTTTATTCCAAAATTACGTTAAATCACGCTTGTGAATTTTCACTTGCGAAACTTTTTAGATAAAAAAACAATCCGTTCCTCCCTGCTTTTCATTTTCTTTTTGTAATTTTGCACCCCGAAAAAATAAGATTGATTTGATATAAAAGGATAATACACAGAGAATAATGAAAAAAGGATTGTTTGCACTCGCCTTGGGTACCTTCACCCTCGGAATGGCGGAATTTATTATCGAGGGAATTCTCACAGATGTGGCACACAACATGAATGTGAGCATCCCGCAAGTGGGTCATCTCATCTCCATTTATGCCCTGGGCGTTTGTGCAGGAGCCTTCTCCCTGATACTGATGCACAAGTATCGCCCTAAGAATATCCTGCTTTTTCTTACGTCGTTGGTGGTGATAGGAGCCATTATTGCCACTGTTGCCCCTAACTACTGGCTGTTGCTCTGCGCCCGCTTTATCCAGGGCTTGCCACATGGTGCTTACTTCGGAACGGCAACGATTGTGGCTGTGAAAATGGCCAAGGAAGGCAAGGAAACCAAGGCGGTGGCAATGATGTGCGCCGGAATGCCTTTCGCCAACCTGATGGGTGTTCCGCTCGGTACATTTCTCAGTCATACGATGTCCTGGCGAGTTCCTTTCCTGATGTCTGTGATATTGGGACTGCTCACTCTGTATATGATCTATCGCTGGGTACCTAATGTAGAGGCATTGCCCAATAAGGGAATGAAAGCACAGTTCAAGTTCATGCGCCATCTGGCTCCCTGGCTCATCATCGCAGCCACTTTCTTAGGCAATGGCGGCATACTCTGCTGGTTCAGTTACATCTCGCCTTTATTGCAGTGGAACGGCGGGTTCAGTGCTGCCAGCATTTCTGTACTGATGATTCTTGCAGGATTGGGTATGGTGGTAGGCAATCAGGTGAGTGCCTTGCTTGCCGATAGGTTTAAACCTGGACGTTTTACCTGTTATCTCCAGTTCTTGGCAGCTGCAGCCCTGCTTGCCACTTTCTTCCTTTCCCACATAGGATGGGTTTCGGCAGCCATGATGTTCATCTGTTGTGCCTGTCTTTTCGGAATCGGTTCGCCAGAACAGTTCCTGATAGTCAAGCATAGCGAGGGTGGCGAGATGCTCGGAGGCTGCTGCATTCAGGCGGCATTCAATTTGGGAAATGCGCTTGGTGCTTTCTTCGGAGGAATACCTGTGGCAATGGGATTGGGTTATCATTTCCCTGCTCTTATCGGTGTACCTATGGCTTTGATGGGAGCCGTCTGCCTGCTGGTCTTTCACAAAAAGTATGAATAAACATAAAAAGAGGGTGTGTCATGGATTTACGACACACCCTCTTTTTATGTTTGTTCTTGTGTGAAATTATTCCTTGTTTCTTGATTTCTTCTTCTTTCTTCGATGTAAAATAATATATCCGGATATTAGCACTAAGGAAATCAGCAGTCCGGAGATAAAGACGAAGAGGTCGGAAAGCGGACCCAAGAGGGGAGAATAGCATCTGCCCACATGCAGTTCGAGGGCTACATTCCAGAGAGAAAGGGGAGTGCGGGATAGTAATTCAGGCGTGGAAACAGGAATGTCTGCGCCCTTGCTATAATCGAAAACTACCGCTCTGCCACCGAAGAAATCCTTGGAGAAACCGCTGGTCAGTGTACTGGAAATCGGAATCATCGACTTGTCATGATGAGGCTTCCCAGTGGAGTAGTCCAGGATAAGTTCCTGCTCCGGATACCAGCGGAACAAACCGCTGAATGAACCTATCAGCCAACCGCCCTTGCCGTCGCTTTCAAATACGTTTACTCCCATCGGACTCACCTTTGGAGTCTGGTTTTTGTCGAGTAGTCGTGGCTTCTGACTGAAGGATTTATCTACATAGAGAAAACCCTCAGAGGTAGATACAAGCCAGTTGCTCTCAGCCGCATTCCATCGGATGGCACGGAGCTTGTCGTGCCATACATTGCCGTCTTTTATCTTCTGTTCAGTCTTGTTGAGAGCCAGTGGAATCATCAGTGGTGGGCGCAGGCACATACCGGTAATCGCCAGCCAGAGGGTGAGGATGATGGTGGTATAACCTATCTTGTTGTGCCATTTCGCATTCCACACCATCCGCTTGCCGAGAACCTTCATCCTTTCCTTGATTTCTGTAGGATTCAGTTCGCTTTCCTTCAGTTTCTTATCCTGCAGTCCGTTTGTCAGCAAACGTTTTTGTCTGCGGATGCGATAGGGTAAAATAAAGAGGACGATACCCGTTAGCGATAGGATGATGAGTACGACGGCGATGGCATCTACCACCAGTCTGCCCGTAAGTCCGAAGAAGGCTCCGCTGTGCAAAGCCCAGACAGTCTTGAATAATGATTCCGTTGGAATAAAACCATCTGGTTGGGCAATAATACTTCTTTTCGTGTAAAAACTATTTTCAGAATGTGCGGATTGTATTTTTGCGAAACTGTCCGATTTTTTGTGGGTCGTAATTTCGTAAATGGCAGAGCGAGTCAGGGCTATAACATTCATGCTGTCTGGAGTAAGTGTGATGTCTGCCATCCTTTCATGATGATCAGGGAGAGGGAACTTGATCCATCTTCCTCCAAGGGTATTCTTCCCATGAACATCATTCCTCTTCGCCTTGTCAGCTTCGAAATAATAAACGTCCCGAAGGGCTGCGCACCAGATTCTTCCATCTTTGGTACAGACCAGATGGCGGATGTTTCGCTCATCTATTTGTTCCGGAAGTCCTCTGTTGAAATCCTCCCAGTTTTGCATATTGCTGTCTGTAAGCCATACGCCTGCATAGCCATACGCCAGGATGCCCAGAGGCGATGGGGTAGAGCCTTTGATGATACCATTGTTGAAGTTGCGGATATGATAGGCAGGAGGCAGTAAACTCCTGCTCACGGTGCAGTCTGCAAATAGTTGGCGGTGGTTCAGGATAATGCCTGAAACGCAGAATACCAGCATGAATACGGACAGTACGAGTCCGAACCAGCGGTGGTATTTCTTCCATGTAAAGTGCTTGTTCATTCTATTGTTCATTATCTTTTGTATTTTGGGCTGCAAAGGTACTGATAACCCCCGATTCGTACAATACCTAAAAATAATGATTTCAAGCCCTGCGCCGTATTTATTCTGTGAAATGGATGGGAACCTTTCTCTGCAGTCATCTATGGCTCTATTAATGTGTTCTATGTTATATCAATTAGTTCGCCAAGGCGAACCTATTAAAACCATACATATATAGTAAGGTGTATTTATCCTCTATTGATTCGTTCCACTAATTCATCTGGTGTAAGTATCTCCATCTTTGAGAAGCCAAACCACTTTTTACCCAAGTCTTTGATGGATGCTCCAATATGATATACATCATCGTCTATGCAAAGGAAGCGGTCATGCGATAAACGGAATGTTTCAACGTCAATCGGTGCATATTGAGCATTATGACGGTCTATGTCGAGTTGGAACTGACGGCTTATCTGTTGTGTATAGATGACTGCAGACACTCCATTTTCTCTTTTGTCAAGTAATGTCAATACTGTATCATCCACATAGTTGTCGATAAGGATAATACGTTTCTTCGCACTTTTAATCAAGTCGGACACAAAAGTATAAGCATCATAAATTTGGCCATTGTAGAACACTCCCTGCTTCGGCTTGGCATTGCCCTCATCCAATCTGCGAAATACCTCGTCAATGCGTTTGTCGGATTCTTCTAAGTGTTTGTCTGTATCTTGTTGGTGCTGTAAAATTTCCAACTGGTGATATTCTATTGTTTCTAAGCGGCTGAACACAGAAGCATTATTCACCATAAAGTGGCGCATGGAAACAAAAGCTCGCATGATTTGTATGTTGACCTCAATGGCTGTTTTTGAACGGAGAACACTACTAAGCATAGCCACGCCTTGTTCTGTAAAAGCATAAGTTGAATAGCGGTTGCCGCCTCTGCCATTTGAGGTCACAAATTGTGACCTCAAACATTCTTCCCTACTCAATTCAAAACGAAAATCGTCGGGAAATCGCTCTATGTTACGCTTAACGGTTTGATTAAGGACTTTTGTCTCTATACCATATAAGGTGGCTAAATCTTTATCAAGCATAACTTGTTGTCCTCTAATTACTTTTATTAGAGGTTCGATATTACCTGCAAGTTCATGGTTATCGCATTTTGTGACATCCATTTTAGACTGGTCGCAAATTGCGACTGGTTTATTGTTATTTATGTTGTTCGCCATATTTCTATTTTTTTGAGGTCACAAATTGTGACCTTAAATGTATTGTTTATTGTTGCATGCAAAGGTAGTGCCTTTAGCCTTTAAGCCACTATTGCACAAATCCTTTCTTTGAAAAGAACGTAAAATCGATAATTTTATTGCGGTGATTGTACTATTAGTAATCGCCTCACTCGTTGTACCGTACTCACACCATTACCACTCAGCTTCGCCACATCTCGAACGGAATACCCATTGTGGAGCAGACTTATTACTTCCCTGTATTCGGTTTTCATCTGTCCTGCCGTTTTTACAGAGCCTACCTTGCGTCCGAGTTTTTCTCCAGAATCTTATTTAGCAGAAAGGTGGCATTCTGGTTTCTTGCCACGCCTCGTTGTATCTTATAAGTATAGGTGACATCCGTGCCTAAGTCTATCTCAAAACAGAAGTTGTGGAACTTGCCCGACGGATCTTTCTCCATCTTGGATAATTCCAGGTCGTGGGTGGCAATGATGCCGCTAACAGGCAACTTGGAGATGGCTTCGAGAAATTTTCTGGAACCGTTCAACTTGTCCAGCGAATTGGTTCCCTTCAGGATTTCATCGAGAATAATGAGGGTTTTCAGTCTCTCGTTTCTCTCACCGCTTGCACTTCCCTTGCAGAATTTCAACAGTTCTTCCAGTCGGATCAGTTCTGCATTGAAGTAGGAGATGCCATGCGTCAGGTCGTCTGTGGTTCTCATGCTGGAGAACATTCTGAAGCGGGAAATCTTCAGATGGTCGGCAAAGACAGGCATTCCTGCCATCGCTAAGATATAATTCACGCCCAATGAACGGAGGAAGGTACTCTTGCCCGCCATGTTGGCTCCCGTGATGATATAGTAGTTGCCGTCCTTGACCGTGAAATCGTTCTTCACCGCCTTGGCATCGAGGAAAGGATGATAAAGGTTCTTTCCCTCGAAGATGATTTCTGGCAATTCTTGCAGTTCTGGTTCGTTGGCTTCGGGATGATTGGATCGGAAGTCGGCCATCGAAACCATTGCATCCATCTCGCTGATCACGTTCATCCATTCCTCCATCTTCACCATATAGGTATTCTTCCATTTCAGAAAACTGCGCACCAGGAAGAAGTCGCTGAGCATGAAGGCATCGGTGAAGAACAGACCGAGGAAGTTGCCCCGTCGGTCGTAACCCTTCAGTATCTTTTCCAGTTGGGCGAATGAAGGCAGGGCGTCGGCGAGCGATTCCTGCATTTCCCTGCCCAACTGGCTCTGGAAATTGCGCTGGGCAATGAGACGGAGAATCTGTGAGTAGGCGATGAGCTGATGACGGAGCTTACCGCCATTACTGTCTATCTTGTCGAGGGTTTGCTTGCAGATGAAGAAGACCACCATGTATTGCAGCATGACCCACCATAGGGGGATGTTGATGGAGATGACGGAGCAGATAGAGAGGACGACAGAACCGATGACGCCGATAATCGCCAGCCAACCGAGGACGAGTGAAATCGGAGAACCAAACCATCCCGGTACTTCCATCTGGGAAACTTTCTGCATCGCCTCAGTTACGGCTGCAGAATCTATCTTCTTGCAGTTTCTTTCGCCAAGTGCCAGAAAGTTGATGCGCCAGTCGGGGACTGCGATTTCCTTCTGCAGTTCCGCTCTTTTTCTGATTTCCTTCAGAGAGAGAGGTGTTTCACGCGTGAGGTTGGCAGCTAATCTGTCAGAACCGCCCGATGTGATGGTGCGGCAGATGCGGTTGAAGAGGGAATCCTTGCCGAAGACATCGAGGTCGAAGGCATAGGAATGCTGCGGGTTCAGATACTGTCCGCCTGTTTCAAAAGGGGAGAAGTCACCCTCCCGGGCCTTGATTTCATTCTGATAGACCTTGAGCAGGGCAGCCAGTTGTTCTATCTTCTCCTTGTGGTGGTCGTCGATGCGGCGGATAATGAAATAGACTGCCAGGCACAGAACGGCTCCCACCAGAAAATGACGGGTGTCGCCATCGCATGCAAAATAGCAGATCAGGAAACTTAGGATGCCTCCGAAAGCCAACAGCTCGCCTGTGATAAATCCCGTGTTCTTGCGCTTCAGGGCAGTCAACTCCGAAGCATATTGGTTTGCGTATTTCTGATAATTCTCTTTGATATTCATGATTGTCTGCTTGTTTTATTTGCCATGTATCAGCGATAGATGATGGCAAGATGATAAACTGTTTATGGGGTGCAAAAATAGGGATAAAAACAAAGCTGACCAAATAAAGTTACCCATTTTTAAGTCTTTTATGCGAATATTTGTGGAATTTTTCTTTGTGTTTCCATTTATTCCCCGTACCTTTGCACCCCAGAATTATAATCAGTCAATAAGAACGATAGAAAAAATATAAGTTTAGAAGATTATGGAATATATGTCTCAAGAAGGCTATGACGAACTCGTAGCCGAGCTTCAGCACATGGTGAACGTGGAGTTGCCTGCCGTGCGTGATGCTATCGCTGAGGCTCGTGACAAGGGTGACCTCAGTGAAAACTTTGAATATCATGCTGCCAAGCGTGAACAGGGTAAACTGTTGAGCCGGATCAGCTTCAAGCAGAAGGTCTTGGAGAATGCCCGTGTCATCGACAAGTCCCGTCTTAAGAGTGATACTGTAGGTCTGTTGAGCAAGGTAAGGATTACCAATCTTTCCACCAAGTGCAGTATGACTTACAGCATCGTCAATCCTCATGAGGCGGACCTTCATAATGGCAAAATCTCCATCAAATCTCCTATCGGCAAGGCTCTCTTGGGTAAGAAGGCTGGCGAAGAAGTAGTGGTAAAGGTACCTGCTGGCTTGCTCAAATTCCGCGTAGAGAGCGTGGAATTATAATGCCTCAGATAGCGTGGCACTGTAATGAGGATTATTGAGGAATAATCAGAAAATATTGTGGAATTTTAGAATATCGGGAATGGCTGAATTTCGGTCATTCCTTTTTTTGTAAGTTTTTAATCTTGTGAATGTTGCGTTTTCGTAAACGTTTTCGTATTCTTTTAACGTATTTGAAATATATTATAATCTGTTTTTTTTGTAATTTTGCAGTCGGAATTGCACAGGGATGTGCTTTTCCATCATGATAATTGATATAATCAAGATGATGTTATAAACTCAATAATTCAATAAAAACCATACAAAAAGTAAATGAGACACCTAACTCGTATGTCCCGTAACCTCTCGAGATGGGGGGGCGGTTTCACTTATTTGTATCTTTCCCTAATGCTCCTGTGCTTCTGTGCCATAGGAGTCAAGGCTGCAGATACTAATGGGAGTGTAAAATTCAATTCTGGCGTCCGCTATTCGCAGTGGGCGATTAATTCACGACTTTATGATTTCCGTGGTAATCAAAAAGCTTATGGCTTTGCGAAATGGAATTCAGGAACAGGGTCATTAGAAGAGTATGCCAACAGAACGAACATGAAATTGGATTATGTTGCAGGTCTTGTTGGCAAAGCCACTCTTGAAGCTTCTGATTACTATGTAGATTTCGATTGGGCAAAACCTTGGTTTAAATCCGCACAGGCCTATGCTACTGACTATAACTATTCCGCACAAGGTCAAACCAAGATGACCCTTGACAATATGAATGCTGCAAAAATGGCATTTCATATTATCAATAATAGCAAATGGGGCGAGGATGCAGCAAAAACTGCTGCAAAGAATGCTATAGAAGCTATTATCACTGATTTAAAATATTATAACGAGAACTATGTTATCGGTGGTACTAAATCTAATGTCAAAGAAGCTACAGCCAACGATGTTCAAAAGAAAATGTTGGGTGGTTGGTTCCACAAATACAATTATGTAGACCAAGTATGGTGTGATGGAATGTATATGGGACCTGCCCTTCTTGCACAATTGATAAATTATAAAAACGCAACCAATAATGTTTCAAACGATGATTGGAGTCTATTGACAAAACAGTTTTCTATCACATGGGAACAGTTGCGTGATTCCAAGACTGGTCTTTTATATCATGGAATGACAGCAACACCTACTATCACAGATTGGTCTAAAGATGCAACTCCTACTTCTTATCATTCAGGAGCATTCTGGGGTAGAGCCAATGCTTGGTATATGCTTGCTTTAGTCGATGTCCTTGAGCTTATGCCAACAAGCAATACTAATTATTCTACTCTGAAAGGCTATCTTGAAAAACTTGCAGCAAGCATAGCATCTTACCAAAACGAAGATGGAACATGGTATCAAGTCTTGGACCAAAAAGACAATGCACTTAATGGGAACTACGAAGAGTCATCATGTTCTGCACTTTTTACAGCTGCGTACTTGAAAGCCTTACGCTTGAAATTACTTGAAAGCAGCAAATATGAGACTATGGCAAAGAAAGCATACGTTGCCTTAGTAAATAAATTTATGGCGTATGACAAGGATGACAACAACAAAATCCAAATTTTGGGAAGTTGTTGTTCGGCTGGATTAGGAACTAACAGTAAATCTTTACGTGATGGCTCACGCAGTTATTATATAAACGGAAACGACTCAAAGGCTGTAACCGGTGAAAATACTGGTTATTATTATACCGAGGGCAAGGTTCTCGGTGGCTTCATCATGGCTGCAACTGAGTACGAGCGTGCTTACCAGAACCAAGACAGCAAGCAGATTCTGTTTGCCAAGGACTTGGCTCCAAGCTATGACTTCACTACTACTGCAGGAACCCTCGATGCTACTGCATACGGTAATGGTACCGTTTCTTATCTGTGGTATAAGGATGGTAGTGCAATCGCAGATGCCACATCTGCTACTTATGCTCCAAAAGAAAGTGGAAATTATTACTGCGAAGCTACTGCTAATGGTAACACTACTATTAAGACAAGCGAAACAACTGTAACTGCCAAAAGTAACTCAAATACTGATAATGGTAGCACAGATAATAATGGTGGTAGTGAGAATGGTGAGACAACAACTATTTTCTCTCTTTCTGTAAATACAGGAGCAAATGCAAGTGTAGCAAAGCAAAGCGAACTGTCTTTGGCGGAATATGCAACTATTACAGGAGGTTCTGCATCTGTATATAACGGCAAAGGTTCTGCTCAAAACATGATTGTAAATGGAAGTATTACATATACAGACAAAAGTACGCAATATGTAAAAATCACCTTACGTAAAGCACTTGCAAAGGGAGATGTTATAACGATAGCAACTTCTGGAACCAAAATATACGCCGCAAAAGACAATAGTGGTAATACTACAAACAATATTGCCAAAAGTCCTTATACAGTAGATGACAATCTTGCTGGAGCAACTGTTCTTTATTTAAGCTCTGGAGACAAAGGTAAGACTATCAGTTCTATTACCATCACTCGTGCTGTTAAGAAATATAAAGTTTCTGCTACAGCAAAAGATGGTGGTTCTGTATCCATCAAGAATGGTTCAAGTGAAGTGACATCTGGTACAGAAGTAGAAGCAAACACTTCTCTTACATTCACTGCAACACCAAACGAGGGATATGAGTTTGTAAACTGGACAGATGCAAGCAACACTGCTGTTGTTAGCACAGAAGCAACTTACACAGCAACTGTAACAGCTGCGATTTCACTTACTGCCAACTTCAAGACTAAAACTACAGTTGATCCAACCGAAAGCGGGGTCATTTACGACTTCACAACCTCTGTTGGTACAACTTCTTATGGAACAAGCTGCACATCAACTAATGGTATTATAACGTTTAGCAGCAACTTCAGTGCAAAGGACGGAAAGTACATCACTATCAAATCAAAGACTGGTGGCTTCAAAGCAGGTGATGTGATTACGCTGAAAGGCTATTGCGATAGCAAGAATCTTTCTGGTGTGATTATTTATTCTGATGTAAATGGTAGCAGCATCTTTAAGTCAAATATCTTGGCTACATCTGCTGCTGGTGGTTCTGAATTTACTTATACCATTGAAAAAGATTGCGATGCACTCTATTTGGGTCGCTATGGTGGTGGTACTACTTGCTTGACAAGTCTTCAGGTAAATCGCCCTGCTTCATCTTCTAATAAGACTCGACTGACAGCTTCTTTCGAGCGCAATGCTGATGTGGTGGTCAACACTACCAAAACCGCGACTTTGCCAGCTCTTACTGTTAAGGCAGGAAACACTACGCTTTCTGCAGGTCAATATAAAGTAGTTTACAAGTCGAATGCAGAGAATGTAGCTACTCTGAGTGGTAATACCATTACAATTAAGGACTTAGGTATCGCAACCATCACAGCAACTGTTACTCCAACAGATGCAAACACTTATGAAGGAACTACAGCCACTTATCAGTTGAGCGTAAAGGCTCCTTCTCCACTCAACGTTTCCGTAATGGATGTTACTATCAACACCACAGATGCGGAAGAAGAGCAGCCTGTCATCAAGGTTTATGGAGATAATGACAAACTCTTGAAGTTAGGTCAGGACTACACCTTGTCTTATACTGTTAGTGGAAACAATGTGACTGTTGATGAGACTGGAAAATTCTCAGTTAAGAAAAATGCTGAAAAAACAGCATTTATTAAGGGAACATCCCTCATTACCGTTACTGCGACTCCAACAACATCACTTGGAAGCAATTATACTGAAGGTAAACTCCAGTTCTCTTACTCGGTATCAGAAGGTAAGATTAAGCCTGTTTTCTCAGATTCATTCAAAAATATCACCATTAATCTGCACCAAGATAGTAAAAACAGAACTATCACTGTTCCTCTGATTTACAATGGTGAAGATGTAAGCAGTTATTTCATATACACTTACACCATTACACCTACAGGCAACACCTCAAGTGTAACAGACAGTACACTCAATTTCACTCCAAAAACTGCAGGTACATATACAGTTACAGTAAGTGCAACACCTGGCTCTAATGGTACAGACAACTATAGTGATGTCTATGATAGTCCTGACGCTATTACATTCACTTTGAATGTGGACAGCAAGTATCAGGTTATCAGCGTTACACCAGACCCAACAAGCATTACCATGTATGCTGGTACTACACATGAAGCACCAGACTTGACTGTCAAAAATGAAACAACAACTCTTGGCGACACAGAATATGAAGTAACATGGTTCTCTACTTCTCCTGGTGTCGTAAAGGTAGATGCAAAAACAGGAAAGATAGAAGCAGTCAGCGAAGGTACAGCTAACATCCGTGTCGTTGTCACTGGTAAAAACTTAGAAAGCACCACAGCTTTAATAACTGTAGCAGTTGACGACCGTGCTATGTATCGTGTAAAAAGCGGTGAAACTTATGGTAACCAGACAAGAATGTGGAACCAAGACAGGACCTTGTCTGTAGTTCTTGGTGGATGGATGTTCCCTAACGACGGAACACCAGACCCAAATATTCTCAAGCAGGCAAAGGATAATCCAGAAAAGCTATCCAACAGCTATCAGTGGGATAAAACATCATCTAAAGCCAAATGGAAGTTGACAGGATTCGACTACTATGTATCAGGAAACAAAAGTAAGAATGCTCGTCAGGAGAACGGCTCCAATGCCATGCCTGAGACAACTACCATCGGAACTGCTGACTTCAAAACATACACAACCGAGGTTAAGGATCCAATGTTCAATGTTCCTTGCTCTGGTTCATTCTTGGTGTTTAATCCTAAGACCAACGGTAAGGTAACTGCACACATCTTCCAGAATGGTGTCTTCGATACCAGCGGCGGAAAGACTTCTTATCGTCCTCAGCGTCGTGTATTCGTAATGGACGAGGCAGGCAACTTCGTAACTTCTACAGCCCACATCGAATCTACCAATGGTAAGCCTACTGGCGGAACATACAATTTGACTGCATACGGGTGGGACTTGAACGGAGACAAAGCCCCAACGGAAACAGAAGTAGCCAGCCATTTTGATGGCCTTGGAAGCTTCGTGATGACAGAGGATGGTTTTAAAAACAACGTTTATCCAAGTGCTCTATCAGACGATATCATGCCTAACAACAAGGCTATCAAAAACCATCCAGGTGACAAGAGTGCTCAGGGATGGTGCGTATTGGCTGACTCCCCTGTTACCTATACCTTTAATGTAAAGGCTGGTAAGACCTACTATCTCTACAACTTCGGTTCGAAGATTGGCTTCTATGGCTTCTCATTCGATAAGGATGAAACAGAGCCAACTGTTGATCAGGTAAATTACGATGCTGAGACTGCAAATACAAACAATGAAGTTGTAAAAACTGCAGAGGGTCATGTGGCACAGGTAAAGATTGCACGTAAAATGGTAGCTAATCGTTGGACGACTTGCGTCCTTCCTTTCAGCCTCAACAAGCATCAGGTAGATGCTATCTTCGGTGCCACATACAGCATTGACAATAAGGAAGGTACTCAGATTCTCTACTTCGACCATGTTGAGGGCAGCAAGGCATACTTCGTACGTCATGCTTACAATACGATCGTTGCTGGTAAGCCATTCCTTATCAAGCCAACAAAGGAAGTGACAAGCATCAATACCGCAGATGTAAAAGCCTATCCATACGTTACCATCGAAAATACTGAACCGGCAAAATGGTGCGAGAGTAATGGATATGTTTGGACATCAAGTTACAACACCATGGATATTGCTAAGAACGATTACTTCATCGGTGCTTCTGATGGTAAGTTCAAGGCTTATTCTGCTGCTTCTGGAACTGTCAAAGGTTTCCGTGGCTTCCTGAAAGCTAATCTTCCTGCAGGAGCTAAACCTATGATGTTGAGTATCAGTACCAGTAGTATTACTGATGGTAATGATGGAGAAACAACAGGAATCGAAGACTTGATTATCACTGCTGATGGTGAATTGATGCCTGCTAATAGCAGAGTATATAATATCAATGGTCAGTTGGTAAGTGAGGATGCAAGTAACTTCCAGTCATTGCCAAGTGGTATTTATATCATTAATGGTAAGAAATATATTAAGTAAGAACGATTATAATCATGAATAAAAAAGTATATTTACAGCCACAGATAAAATGTGCCCCGTTACTGATGGAAAGTTTGTTGGCAAGTTTGTCGCATAATCAAGTTATTGACAATACTGGTGGTGATGCTTCTCTTGAAGACGGAAAACCTGACACAGATACTGCCAAGGAGCACTGGGGTAGTATTGACTCCTGGGATTCCTGGGAATAACCCCCCAATCCCTCTATAAATAATTAATCGCCCTGAAAAGGCTGAGCATTCATCGCTATTTGGAAATGAAATGCTTGAGCCTTTCCAGGGCGATTTCTTTTATTCTCCTTTGATTTCAACTCAATATCCTACTTTATATAATGATAAATCGGACTTAACCAGCCATAGCTATCTTTTAGGCAATTCTTATTGCCTAATCAAAAGCTCTATGATATTTTCAAAAATCTGATTCTTTTCCATCATTGTTTTTCCATGTGAGTCTTATTCTTGTTTTTAGGCGAATTATTGCATTCTTTTAGGCGAATCATAGCATTCCATAAGCCAGTCGAGCACATATTCTTGCTTGATTCCATCATGAAACTGGACGGGGTCGTTGTCCAGGGTGAGCAGATATTTTGGAAAATTGTCGGAGATGGACTTCAGGGGTGCCAATTCTCTCTGCATCGTGGTCTCATCCCTTACGCTGAGCGATACCTGATAGTATGCCTTGTGTTCACCAATGATTACCACGAAGTCTATTTCTGCATCACCGGCTTTGCCTACATAGATTTCTCCGCCTCGTCGTGCTAGTTCCAGATACACGATGTTCTCCAGTACGTGCCCCAAGTCGCCACCTTTGGTGCCATTGATGACTTGGCGCAGACCTACGTCGGCAAGATAAAGTTTCTGTCCAGTCTTCAATAGCTGCTTACCCTTGGCATCATATCTCTGCACTGGGTAGAAAATATAGCTGTCGGTGAGGGCAGAGACGTAGTTTTCTATCGTATGAGATGTAGTCTTTCTGCCCAGCGAGGTCATGGTATCGCTGATGCGCTTGATTACGGATATGTTGCCTATATTGTCAGCAAGGAATCTTACCACACTTTGCAACATCATCACATCGGTTATCTTTTTGCGGCTCACCACATCTTTCAGTACGATGGTGTTGTAGAGACCTGACAGGTATTCACGCACCATCTCTTGGTCTTGGCTGATTTGGGGAATGTATGGGAAGGAACCCAGTTCGATGTATTGGCGATAGGCGAGCTCTCGGGAAGTATGGGCAGGCTGCGTCTGCATGAATTCTCGGAAGGAGAAAGGGAAGAGCTTGATTTCGATGTATCTTCCGGTGAGTAGGGTGGCTATTTCGCCAGAGAGCAGGTAGGCATTGCTGCCAGTAACGTAAATGTCTACGTTATCTAGCAGGAACAGGCTGTCTATCACTTTCTGGAATTTTTCCACCATCTGTATCTCGTCAAAGAAGAGATAGTTCATCTTGTCTGGGCACAGGTTCTGCTTTACGTGCGCGTACAAAATTTTATAGTCGAGGAACGGTTCGTTGTCGAGATCCTCGAAGTTGAGGTTCTGTACTTGTTCTTCGGATACTCCGTCCGAGAGAAGTTTCTCCCTAAACATCCTCAGCAGCGATGACTTGCCACAGCGTCGTATGCCTGTTACTACCTTGATGGCCTTCTTGTCTCTCCATTTCTCCAGGAGATTCATGTATTCTTTACGCTCTATCATATTCTCTTTATGTTCTATTTATTCACTTTGCTATTCCTTTTGCATTCTATCTTGATTGCTAAAAATGAAATGCGCTGCAAATATACGAAACTTTTTCGGGAAATTTGCAGCGTATTGCAAATTTCTTGTGTTTCTTGGCGAAATTTGCAGTGCATTGCAAATTTCTTTCTGTAGAACTGATAACACTTTCTGTAAAACTGATAACACTTTCTGTAAAACTGATAACCTTTCTATAATCTGTATACCCGAGAATTTGTATTTATTTAGTTTTTTTGCACGAAACATCCTATCGTTTTTATCGCCCGAAACATCCTATAGTATGCGTATATATAAGTCGATGTTGTGGTTATCATACTGATGATGTTCACGCTGCTGAAGGCTGTCTGCCGGGTGTTGCCTGCCAGATAAAACACTGCCGCAGGGAGGAGATTCGAGCATAGCAGCCATGCGATGAAAACCAGGATAAGGGCTATGCCCAGTTTGCGCATGTTGCCCCTGTGCTTGCTGCACAGATGACAGCCGGCTACCAGGGAGGCGATGACGGAAATCAGGCCCATCGTGCTTTCTGTCCAGGTGAGTATGGAAGCCATTTGGGTAATCTGTCCGTTCTGCATCATCGTTACGAGATGAAGATTGAAGCATTGACCCAGGATGAATGAGAGCACATAGTAAAGTACCATCAACTCGCTGCAGCGTCGTAGCAATTTTACGCCTGCCGGTAGCGTGTAGCGGAATATTCCCCATAAAGCTATAGGGGCGAGCTGCAAGACCAGTTGCTTGATGGTAACCAGGATGGGACTTATTGGAATCAGGATGGGACTTGTTCTGAAGGATAAGCCCGCTTGTCCGCAAACAGAAAATGCCAGCGAAAACAATGCGAAAATGCAATATGCATACATGGCATATTGTGCAATGCGATTTATATCAATAGAATAACTTTTTCTTTTCATAATTCTACGTTTGATGATTTTATAAACGGCTTATCTTGCATAAAGCCATTGCAAAGATACGAAGTTTTTGGGAAATTCTAGCAAAATAGGTGGAAAATGTTTGGCTATGATATATACTTGTTAAAAGAATGGCTGAGAGACCGATAAAAACTCTTAAAAAGCATAACGTATCTTCTTGAATACCAGTATTTGTTGCTATCTTTGCACGGTATATACTAATAACGCTACGTGGATAAATACTAATTATCAATATAAGTTTAATCATATAAGTTTAATCATGAGTAATATGAAGAAGTTTTTCTTAGGTTTGGCAGCTACACTGATGTTGACAGCCTGCAATGAGAACAGACAGTCGGAAGCAACGACCAGCGTTGACTCTGCAAGTGTGGTAACCGATTTGATGATGAGTCGCAGGAGCATCCGTGCTTACAAGGATTCCGCTATCAGCCGCGATACCCTGAACGAGATTCTGAAATGCGGCATCCATGCGCCAAACGGGCAGAACCTGCAGTCGTATGAAATCAGAGTGATAGATTCTCCTGCTCTCATCGATTCAATCACCCAGGCCGTGGTAAAGGATAATCCTAAGATAGCCGAGCGCAAGGGCTTCAAGAACATCTTCGTGAATGCTCCATGCGTGGTTTGCATCGCCTACGATACGACTTATGATATGGCGCAGATTGATTGCGGTTTGCTTGGCGAGAACATCATTCTTGCAGCATGGGCAAAAGGCATCGGTTCCTGCTGCCTGGGCAGTTCAGCCCGTTGGATATTGGATTCGCCGTCAGCCAAGCCTTACCTCGACCGCATGGCATTCTCTAAGAATTACAAGCTGCTCTACTGCATCGCCCTGGGTTATCCTGACGAATCGCCGGAGGCAAAGCCAAGACGCCAGGACATGATTAAGTTCATGGATTAAGACAAATGAAGGTTGATGTCCTGTTTCAGGACATCAACGTTTGAAGATAGATATGCATCTTCTTGAAACATGTAGGCAAAATATGAAAGGCAGTTGCTTGTTGAAAATGTTAAATCTTGGAAAAACGGACAAAATGCCTCCGTTTAATAATAGAAAAGAGGATGGCAAGTTCTCAATAGAAGGGCAAAAGCTATGTATATTGCCAGGTATTTGAAAGCTTTTGTCCTTACAGAGCGACAGGTTTGCATCCATAAGCACCCAGGGCGATGCCCTTTCAGGGCGTGTGGGGCTTACATGCGAAACTTGAGTAAAGGGAACAAATTTTGTGCCTGTACAGCATCGACCTTTGTACGTCCGATTATCCGAAATTTCAGATAAGAAGGATTTATCAGTTTGGATAGAAGAACTATTGAAGCTGATAAATATTATATAGGTGTAGCTGTTATGGCAAGTAGCGGTAATGGCGAAATTCATTTTCCTGCTTATTTCAAGAAGGGCTGCGTAAGAAATCTGTGTACAGATAGGAAAAAGAATTTGCCAGTAACCTTGGGCGTTTCTCTTTATGGTATATCTGCAAAGCATCTTCAGTAATATTTTTTATTGCAATAACTAAAGATATTTAAATATTTAACCCTATATTTGGCGATAAATAAAGAAATAACTATATTTGCAGCATGATTACGGAATATGGTATAGAGGCAAAGTCTAATTCTGAGATT
>OJKP01000628.1_pt1 | contig 25048 bp, 17 predicted proteins | sample 1596521 | NCBI WGS metagenome assembly OJKP01 (sample SAMEA4350130, study PRJEB24818) | metagenome | biome: human; feature: gut; material: faeces | place: Denmark | collected 2013-09
GTCTCACCCTTGGCGCCAAGGATTATTATCTCAACAACGATGCCGCCACTGTGGCTATCCGTGAGGCTTACAAGGCATATCTTGCCAAGATGTTCCAGCTCTATGGTTTCTCTGCAGCCGATGCTGTCCAGTATGCACAGGCCATCTTCCTGCACGAAACCAGTCTTGCCTTTGTTTCCAAGAGCCGCACCGAGCTTCGTGACCCACAGGCCAACTACAACAAGATGACTCTCAAGCAGTTCTGTGAAAACTATCCCAACATACCTCTCGAGGCCTTGGCCAATGGTGAGGGCATCAAGAGCGAGTATATGCAGGAACTCATTGTAGGTCAGCCAGCATTCTTTGCAGCCTACGACAAGCTTTCGGCAGCCGAGAACGCCTCTGTCCTGAAGGCGCTGATGCTCTGGAGTGTCATCCGCAGCTCTTCCGCTTACCTGACCGATGAGATTCGCGAGGCCAACTTCGACTTCTTCGGCAAGACCATGAGCGGCCGTCAGGAGGACTATCCTCTCTGGAAGCGTGCCACCAATCAGGTAGAGAATCAGATGGGTGAGGCGCTTGGCCGCATCTACTGCAAGAAGTTCTTCCCCGAGAGTTCCAAGAAGATGATGGAGACCCTGGTAAAGAACCTGCAGATCAGCTTGGGCGAGCGCATCGACGCACAGACCTGGATGAGCGACGTAACCAAGGCAGCAGCCCATAAGAAGCTCGACAAGTTCTATGTCAAGATAGGTTATCCCAACAAGTGGACCGACTACAGCCTGCTCAACATCGATCCTTCCAAGAGTTACTACGAGAACGTGTTGGCTTGCCGCAAGTTTGCCAACGACAAGGAGATCGCCGAGAAGGCCGGAAAGCCAGTCGACAGAGACGAGTGGTACATGACTCCACAGACCGTCAATGCCTACTACAATCCTACCACCAACGAGATCTGTTTCCCTGCCGGAATCCTGCAGTATCCTTTCTTCGACCCAAAGGCCGACGAGGCGTTCAACTATGGCGCCATCGGTGTCGTGATAGGTCATGAGATGACTCACGGTTTCGACGATCAGGGCCGCCAGTATGATGCTACTGGCAATCTGCAGGACTGGTGGACAGCCGACGATGCCAAGGGCTTCAATCAGCGTGCCGACATGTATGCCGACTTCTTCAGCAATATCAAGGTATTGCCCGACCTGAATGGCAACGGCCGTTTCACACTGGGCGAGAATCTTGCCGACCATGGCGGTTTGATGGTAGCCTTCAATGCTTTGAAGAATGTCACCGCTAAGAAGCCCCTCAAGAACAAGGACGGTTTCACTCCAGCTCAGCGCTTCTTCCTGGCCTACGCAGGCGTATGGGGACAGAACATCACCGAGAAGGAGATACGTCAGCGCGTCAAGAACGACCCACACGCTTTGGGCAAATGGCGTGTCGACGGAGCCCTGCCACATATCGATGCCTGGTATGAGGCCTTCGGTGTGAAGCCGGGCGACAAGATGTTCATTCCTAAGAATGAGCGACTGGAACTTTGGTAATAATCGATAAAAAGAAGGATGCTGAAAGAAATTTTGGCATCCTTTTTTCATTATCTCATTGAAAAAGTGTATTTTTGCACAAAATTAGAGAAAGGAATAGAATCATGCCATTAAGATTGCCAGATAAATTGCCAGCCATAGAGCTGCTGAAGCACGAGAACATCTTCGTCATGGACGAGAGCAGGGCGCACAGTCAGGAGATTCGCCCCCTGCGTATCGTAGTGCTCAACCTCATGCCGCTGAAGATAACAACGGAGACCGATCTCGTCAGACTGCTCTCCAACACACCACTGCAGATAGAGGTGTACTTCATGAAACTGAAGAGCCATACTCCCAAGAACACCCCCATCGAGCACATGATGATGTTCTACAAAGACTTTGCCGAACTGTCAAAGCAGAAGTTTGATGGCATGATCGTAACGGGTGCACCCATCGAAACCATGCAGTACGAGGACGTGGAATATTGGCCCGAGATTCAGCAGATCTTCGACTGGGCTCGTACCCATGTCACCTCCACACTCTACATCTGCTGGGGCGCGCAGGCAGGACTTTACCATTTCTATGGCGTACCAAAGCATCCACTCAGCAAGAAGATGTTTGGCATCTTCCGACAGAAATCCCTCGACCCCTCGCTGCCTATCTTCCGTGGCTTCGATGACTGGTTCGCCATGCCACAGAGCCGCCATACCGAGGTGCGACGCGAGGACATCGAGAAGGTGCCGGGGCTTGACATCATAGCCGAGTCGCCCGAGAGCGGTGTGAGCATCGTGATGGCACGTGGCGGCAGGGAGTTCTTTGTCACGGGACATTTGGAGTACGCTCCCGACACACTCGACAAGGAATACCGTCGCGACCTGGGCAAGCGTGATGACGTCGACTTGCCAAAGAACTATTATTATCACGACGATCCCACCGAGGAGCCTTTGGTGACCTGGAGGGCGCATGCTAACCTGTTCTACAGCAACTGGATCAACTATTACGTATACCAGGAGACACCTTATAATATTGATGACATCAAGTAAGAGCGAAAGCGAAGAAGCGAAGAATGAGAACTTTGGAATTGCTGGCACCTGCCAAAAATTTAGAGTGCGGCATCGCAGCCATCGACCATGGCGCAGATGCTGTATATATCGGAGCACCCAAGTTTGGTGCCCGTGCGGCTGCGGGTAACTCGATAGAAGATATCCGTCAGCTGTGCGACTACGCCCATCAGTTTCATGCCAAGGTGCATGTCACGGTCAACACCATAGTCTACGATTCCGAGATCAGGGACACCCTGCAGATGATTCAGCAGTTGCAGGCAGCCGGTGTCGATGCCCTGCTGTTGCAGGACATGGGTGTGCTCTATGCCCTTCAGGGCGAGGGGCCTCTGTCGACAGAGGGCGGGTGGACAGAGTTACTGCATTCCAGCACCCAGTGCGACACCAGGACTGCCGACAAGGTGAAGTGGCTTCAGTCGTTGGGCTTTCATCGGGCAGTATTGGCTCGCGAGCTCTCGGTCAGTGAGATAGAGGCCATTCATGCCGCCGTGCCCGATATGGAGCTCGAGGTGTTCGTCCATGGTGCGCTTTGTGTGTGCTATTCCGGCGTGTGCTATGCGTCAGAGTACTGTTTCGGCCGCTCAGCCAACAGGGGCGAGTGCGCCCAGTTCTGCCGCATGAAGTTCGACCTTCTCGATGCCGACGGACAGGAGATCGAGCATCAGCGCCATCTGCTGTCCCTCAAGGATATGTGCCAGATAGACAACCTGGAGGCCTTGGCTGACGCCGGAGCCTGCTCGTTCAAGATCGAAGGCAGGTTGAAGGATGCCGACTACGTGAAGAATGTGGTGGCAGCCTACAGCCAGCGCCTCGACGACATCTGCCGCCAGCGCCCCGGCGAGTATGAGCGTCCATCGCTGGGCAGACCCCGTTATGCTTTCGAGCCCAATCTGAAGAAGACTTTCAACCGTGGTTTTACCCATTATTTCCTTCGTGGCAGACAGATGGACATCACCTCCTTCGACACCCCGAAGGCCATCGGCGAGTATGTGGGAAAGGTGAAGGAGCTGCGTGGCAACAGTTTCAATGTAGCATCCGTGGCGAGCTTTGCCAATGGCGACGGCTTGTGTTTCATCAATGACGAGCGCGAGCTGGAAGGCTTCCGTGTCAACCGTGCCGAGGGCAACCGCCTCTTCCCCTTAGAGATGCCTCGTCATCTGCGTCCCGGAGTGGCGCTCTATCGCAACAACGACGTCGCTTTCAGCAGGATATTGGCAGGCAGAACGGCAGAACGGAAGATTCCTGTCAAGATCGTCTTCGACTTGTACGATGAGGATGCTGTGAGCGGCTTCTCAGCCACTGCCTATTACTGCAAGGAGCAGGGAAAGACCCCATTCGTGAGCGGAGACACCGAGCAGCATGCCTCCTTGGAATACATGGCTACCGAAGCCGTAGCCTTTGAGCACAGCATGGCGAAAAAGCCGCAGCGCGAGAATATCATCAAGCAACTCAGCAAGTTGGGCGGCACCATCTATGAGTGCCGTGAGGTGGAGATTCGCAATGCAGCCGACCAGTATTTCATCCCCAGCAGTGTGCTTACCGACCTGCGCCGTTCTTTGGTGTCAGCCCTGTCGGGTGCCGTCGCAGCCCCGGAGGCATCTCATGCTGAGGTTTCCGCCGGCAAGACATCGCCCGCAAAGGCATGGCAGCCGGAATACGCCAAGTACAGCTATCTCTACAATATCGCCAATCAGAGTGCCCGCTCTTTCTATCAGGCACACGGCATGGCGAAGCCAGGCTATGCTTTCGAGCTGTGCAACGGGGCAGAGCGGCAGGAGGAGGTTCTGCTGATGCAGTGCCGCCACTGTCTGCGTTATTCGTTGGGCTATTGTGTGAAGCGGGGAGGGCGCAAGCCCACGTGGAAGGAACCGCTCTTCCTTCGTCTGGGCGACGGCAGGAAGTTCCGCCTCCAGTTTGCCTGTAACGAATGTCAAATGAATGTGTATTCTGAGCGTTGAAAAAAGAATGATATATGAGCCAAGTAAAACGAAATACATGGATTACCTGTTGTCTGTTGGGCATGCTGTTGCTGCTCTGCGGTTGCTATCATCGTCATGGTGGCAAGGTTCAGCATGCCGCCCTGATAGAGTACAGTGACCGGCAACTCGACTCCATCTCGTTTTCCTCCATGCATCATTACACCAACAAATACAACTTTGTAGTCAGTTCCGACTCACTCATGCTGATACGTCAGCAGCCGGAGGAGTATGTCAACCATCTGCGCATCGACTCCTTTGCCGTCAGGAAGCACTGCCTGCTGGTCGTTTCCGACATACGCATCATTCCCCAGGACGCAGAAGACTCCGTATGGGTACAGTTGGCCACCGAGGAGAATGAGTTTGGCTGGACACACGAGTCCCGTCTGTTGCCCCGTGTCGTCCCCGACGATCCCATCTCTCAGTTCATCCTCATCTTCAGCAACACCCACCTGCTCATCTTCATGATCGTCATCGTGTTGATTTCTGTGGCTTATCTTCTGCGCAAGATATCCCACAGCAATGCGCACATCGTTCATTTCAACGACATCGACTCGCCATATCCTACGGCATTGGTGCTGATGGTGTCGCTCTCAGCGGCTTTCTATGCCACCATCCAGTTGTTTGCACCCGAGATGTGGCGTCATTTCTATTTTCATCCCACTCTCAATCCCTTTGCCGTACCCCGTGTGTTGGGATTCTTCCTGGCGTCTGTTTGGGCGATATTGATATTGGCATTGGCCTGTCTCGACGAGGTAAAGCATCGTCTCAGTCTTGGCGATGCCATCCTGTATCTGGGAGGTCTTGTCGGAGTCTGTGCAGTCGATTACATCATCTTCAGTCTCTGCACACTATATTATGTGGGTTATGTCCTCTTGGCATTCTACTTCTGGTTTGCCATCCGCCGTTTCCTGCGTCGATGAGACGGAAAGAAAGAAATAAATATCGATGTGACAAGACGGTTTGCTGTCGCTGACGGCTTTCATTATGTGAAATTGATGACTGTGAAAAGTGAGAAGAAGCTGTCGTTTTGTAAAATCTGTTTACTGCATTCTTTGTACCGAAAAATCCTGTTTTTCAATAATGTATATTTATACATTCTGCCTTGATGATGTGGCTTAGTATGTTTATACAAATTCAAGGATTGGAAACTGCAATAAGTATACATAGTAAAAGTTAAATATGAGCTAACTTTTCTCTTTTATGTTATATATTGTTAATTTTTAGACTTTTACTTACCTTTTCATGAACAGATTTTAAGAAAAGTCTGGAGTTCTGAATATGATTATTTTTCCGTTTCTGCACTACTGATAGATTGCAAATGTGTAATGTTACTTTACTTTGTAGTTAGGGTGATTCCAGTCAAATCCGGTCATGGTCATTTCGGTCAAAATCAAAATAAAAAAATAATTTCTCGCCTAAAGATAGTATATATAAATAATTAATATTATTTATATATACTATCTTTAGAACTTTTTTCCCATCAGAAAACGAATTTGACCGAAATGACCATGACCGAATTTGACCGAGACTTTGTGTTGCATTTTGACAATTGTCTTGGCAAAATAAGTCATTTTGTGTCATTGTCATTTTGTGTCATTTTCGTTTTTGAAAGAGAAAAGTGCTCTATATAATAAATAAATATTTATATTTATTTATTATATAGCGGCGGAAATGACATTGAATTTCAAAAATGACACAAAATGACAATGACACAAAATGACACTTTTTCTTTTTCGTGCTATCTTGATAGTTCATGAAAAGGAAAGTTATACACCAAAATTCAAGGTTTACGTATTCCACACATTCTCAGTAACTTACAGCACTATTTCTTGCCATTTTTGACCTGCTTTGCTTAACAAGTCATTCTACAAATGAACAAATAGCCGAAAAATGTATTATCTTTGCACCGTCAACCAATGAAAGTGCTCAGGGAGCCTCGCAGGAGGCATCTATTACGACCAAGGGCAGTCACAATAGACGACAGGCGCCGGTCATCTATTAAGACCCAAAAGGTGGCACTATCGGGCAGCTGGCAAAGTATTAAACTATCATTCAAAAACCTACAGAACTATGATTAATTACAGCATCGTAAAGCGCAGCGTGAACGCAAACCTCATCGAAATCAACCAGGCAAAGTCACGCATCAACCAGGCAAAGAAAGAGGGCAAGGACAACGTCGACATCAGCAAGCCAGCTTCTCCATCTACAGGCGGCAGCACCGAAGGCGGCGGCTCTCAGACTGGCGGCGGCACTGGTGACGGAGAATAATTTTTAGTCAAGAGTATTTTTGAGTCAAGCCTGATTTTATTTTGTGGTCATTTTGGTCATGGTCATTTTGGTCAAATTCGATTTTTGATGAAATTTCGCAAGATTTAGTCATTAATCATTTTCGACTTTGGAAGTCATCTTTGACAGACAGGAACAAAAGGGCATAAAAAAGCGGAGCACGATTTCACAACCACACTCCGCGCAAACTTAAACAACCAATAAAAGAAATAGATTGATCGTTCAATTTCTGTTCTGTATCTGATCAAGAGTTAACAGCGCACTCCGCTACGCACGGCGGAGTGCAGCCGTTTGAAATGCTACGATATTATCGGATGAACAGGAGCTCACGATACTTAGGCAGCGTCCAGAGCTCGTCGGCTACGGTGAGCTCCAGTTTGTCTATCTGATAACGGATCTCCTCCATCTTTGGAGCCACCGTGTCGTGGTAAGCGATTGCCTTGTCGTGCTCGCTCTCTATCTTGTTGGCCACCTTGCGGGCATTGACCAACTCCTCGACACCGGTCTCGATGATCTGTGTGCGCTCGGCTATCTTCTTGATGATGTTGATGTTGCGGGCGGTGAGCTTCTTGCCCTCGTCCTCGCCGAAGATGTCGATCATGTTCTCCACATTCTTTGCCAACTGGCTCTGATAGTGGGTGGCGACAGGGATGATATGGTTCATGGACAGGTCGCCCATCACACGGGCCTCGATCTGTATCTTCTTGGTGTAGGTCTCCCACTTCACCTCGTTGCGGGCCTCGAGCTCGTTCTTCTTCATCACGCCCATGCTCTCGAACATCTCGATGGATGCTGGGTCGAGATAACGCTCGAAAATCTTAGGACAGCTCTTCTCGCAGTCGAGTCCGCGCTTGGCAGCCTCTTCCACCCACTCGTCGCTGTAACCGTTGCCGTCGAAACGGATAGGCTTGCAGGCCTTGATGTCCTGGCGAACGATGTCGATGATGGCTGAGGTCTTGTCCTCGCCCTTGGCGATGAGTGCGTCGACACGCTTCTTGAAGTCGGTGAGAGCTTCGGCTACTGCGGTGTTCAGCACGATCATGGCTGAGGCACAGTTGGCCTCGCTACCTACGGCACGGAACTCGAAGCGGTTGCCGGTGAAGGCGAATGGTGAGGTACGGTTGCGGTCGGTGTTGTCAATCATCAACTCAGGAATCTCAGGAATGTCGAGCTTCATGCCCTGCTTGCCTGCCACAGTGAAGAGGTCTTTCTTGTCGGCCTTCTCGATATGGTCGAGCAGGTCGGTGAGCTGCTTGCCAAGGAAGGAGGAGATGATGGCTGGTGGTGCCTCGTTGGCGCCCAGACGATGAGCATTGGTAGCGCTCATGATGGAAGCCTTGAGCAGACCGTTGTGACGGAATACGCCCATGAGGGTCTCGGTGATGAAGACTACGAAACGAAGGTTGTCCTCTGGTGTCTTGCCTGGACCATGGAGCAGGATGCCGGTATCGGTAGAAAGACTCCAGTTGTTGTGCTTACCGGAACCATTGATGCCAGCGAATGGCTTCTCATGGAGAAGTACACGGAAACCATGATGGCGAGCCACCTTCTTCATCAAGCTCATCAGGAGCATGTTGTGGTCGACGGCAAGATTGGTCTCCTCGAAGATTGGTGCCAACTCAAACTGGTTGGGCGCTACCTCGTTGTGACGTGTCTTGCAAGGAATGCCGAGCTCGAGAGCCTGGATTTCCAAATCCTTCATGAATGCCTGAACACGCTCGGGGATGGCTCCGAAGTAATGGTCGTCCATCTGCTGGTTCTTGGCTGAGTCGTGCCCCATCAGGGTGCGGCCTGTAAGCATCAGGTCGGGACGTGCTGCATAGAGGCTCTCATCGACGAGGAAGTACTCCTGCTCCCAACCCAGGTTAGAAATGACTTTCTTCACATCGGGATTGAAGTAGTGGCATACGTCGGTGGCTGCCACGTTGACGGCATGGAGTGCGCGGAGCAATGGTGCCTTGTAGTCGAGTGCCTCACCGGTGTAGGAGATGAAGACTGTAGGAATACAGAGTGTATCGTCGATGATGAATACTGGCGATGTAGGATCCCAGGCAGAATAGCCACGTGCCTCGAAGGTGGAGCGGATACCGCCTGATGGGAATGAGGAGGCATCTGGCTCCTGCTGTACGAGCAACTTGCCTGAGAATTGTTCGATCATACCGCCCTTGCCGTCGTGCTCGATGAAGGCATCGTGCTTCTCGGCTGTGCCCTCGGTAAGAGGCTGGAACCAGTGTGTGTAATGGGTTACGCCATTCTCGTCGGCCCACTGCTTGATGCCCTTGGCCACGGCGTCGGCGATGTTGCGGTCGAGTCGTGCGCCATTGTCGATTACGTCTACCAGTTTCTCATAAACATTGGCTGGCAGATACTTGTACATCTTCTGTCGGTTGAATACCTTCTTGCCGAAGAACTCACTGGGTCGCTCACCGGGAGCTGCCACTTCAGCTGGCTTTCTCTTGGAAGCCTCTGATACGGCTTCAAATCTTAAATTGCTCATACCTTTATATATTTTATGTTGAATTATTTTACTGATTATTCTTTCCCCATCCACTTGGCGATTCGCTGCATCGCCTCGCGGCAGTCATCGTGCTCGCCAAAGGCGGTGAGACGGATGTAACCTTCGCCCGAAGGACCGAATCCTACGCCCGGGGTGCACACCACGCTGGCTCCATAGAGCATCTCTTCGAAGAACTTCCAGCTGGGGGTGTTGCCAGGGGTCTTCACCCAGAGATAAGGTGCATTCTCGCCGCCGTAGACGCTGAAACCGAGGCGCTGAAGCTCTGCCCGCATGTAGTGGGCGTTCTCCATATAGTAGGCGATGGTGGCCTTCACCTGCTCCTTGCCCTCGGGGGTGTAGATGGCTTCGGCTGCGCGCTGACTGATGTAGCTGGTGCCGTTGAACTTGGTGCACTGGCGACGGTCCCAGATGGGGTTGAGTGCTACTTCCTCGCCACTCAGCGTCTTGGCCTTCAGCTCTTTGGGCACGATGGTATAGCCGCATCTCACACCCGTGAAGCCTGCCGTCTTGGAATAGCTGTGGAACTCTATCGCCACCTTGCGGGCGCCTCTGATCTCGTAGATGGAGTGTGGTATCTCGGGATCGGTGATGTAGGCCTCGTAGGCTGCGTCGTAGAGGATGATGCTCTCGTTCTTGATGGCATAGTTCACCCACTTGCGAAGCTCGTCCTTGGTGATGACGGTGCCGGTGGGATTGTTGGGATAACAGAGGTAGATCATGTCTACACGGTGGTCAGGAATCTGGGGTGTGAAGTCGTTGCCTTCATTGCAGGGCATGTACACCACATTGCTCCAGTGTCCGTTCTCGAAGACGCCCGCGCGTCCTATCATCACATTGCTGTCGATGTAGACAGGATAAATGGGGTCGGTGACGCCGATGTTGTTGTCCCATCTCAATATCTCCTGTATGTTGCCGGTGTCGCTCTTGGCTCCGTCGTTGACAAACACCTCGTTGACATCGAGATGGATGCCGCGTGGCAGGAAGTCGTTCTTGATAATCGCCTCGCGCAGGAAGTCGTAGCCTCGCTCAGGACCATAGCCTCGGAAGGAAGCCTGCACTGCCATCTCTTCCACCGCTTTGTGCATGGCCTGGATAACGGCCGGACAGAGAGGCTGGGTCACGTCGCCAATGCCCAAACTGATGACTCGCTGCTTGGGGTGCGCTATCTTGTAGGCGTTCACCTTCTTGGCGATGTCGGCAAAGAGATAATTGCCGGGAAGCTTCAGGAAATGTTCGTTTACTAATGCCATATTCTTTTTCTCCTTTTATTATGTATATTTAAGTTTGCCGTAATTTTTGTTCTTCACTCTTCACTCTTCATTCCCCGGCAGGGGAATTTCTCCCTCGAAGGCGAAGGCTGCCGGGCCTGTCATGTAGACATGGCCGTCGGTCTCGCTGTATTCGATCTGGAGTGTTCCGCCATCCATCACAATGTTGCTCTTCCGGCTGGCACGTCCTGTGAGGAAGGCTGCCACAGCCGTGGCGCAGGCGCCTGTTCCGCAAGCCATCGTGATGCCGCTGCCCCGTTCCCATACCCGGGTGCGGATGGTGTCGGCATCGGTGAGCTGCGCGAACTCGATGTTGCAGCGCTGGGGAAAAGCCTCGTTGTATTCGAGCAGCCTGCCGTAATGCGCGATGTCGATGGTGTCGATGTCATCGACAAAGGTTACGAAGTGAGGATTGCCCATGCAGACATAGGTGCCTTCGAAAATGCGCTCGTCGGCGGCAAGCACCGAAGGGCCTACGAACTGTTCCTGGTTCTGGAGTAGTGGCTTCAGCATGTCTACCGTCACCGATTCCACCTCATTGCCATCCTGAATATGCAGTTTCAGTATTTTGACACCCGAAAGGGTTTCCAACCGAATGGTGTCCTTGTGGGTGAGTCCTTTCTCGTAGAGATATTTTCCGATACAACGACTGGCATTGCCGCACATCATGGCTTCGGAGCCGTCGGCATTGAATATGCGCATCGAATAGTCTGCACGTCTGCCGTCGTGGGGTTTGCCTATGAGAACCAGTCCGTCGCTGCCTATTCCTGTATGGTAAGCACTCCAGGCGATGGCGGCTTTCTCGGGATCGGGAATGTCGTAGAGCTGTGTGTCGACGTATATGTAGTCGTTGCCGGCTCCCTGCATCTTAGTGAAATGAACTGTTCTTCTCATATTGCGTTGTTGTTTGCCTTTTTGTTCTACTTCTTGTTATTGTCTGACTTTTTGTTATGTTATCCGCCGTTTCAATAACTTTTTGTTTCTTTTCGTGTGCAAAGATACGACATTTTGTTTTCTTATCCGTATTTTTTTATGCAAAATAAATCTAAAAATATACTCCTTCTTACAGTTTGCTATATATGGGCAGTATTTTAATTACAATTTATCACCACTGAAAGCTCACGTCATGATAGTTTGCTCTTGTTTTCGTGTTTCGTGGTTTCATCTTCGTGCTTTTTCATGGCTTCCTGCTGTCATAATGCAAAACGTCACCTCCTTTATACAGAAAGTAGCACTCCACTCGCGCATACATGATAGAAACTTTCGATTTTGCAATTTTTTCCCCTCACGCCCTGAAGGGGCAGAAGCTCATAGCCCAGGGCATCGCCCTGGGTTGTTTTGGGCGGTAACCTGTCGCCCTGTAAGGGCAAAAGCTTTAAAACTCCTGGCAATATATAAAGCTGTTGCCCTTACAGGGCGCATTGCTCATTGCCTTTATACCCAGGGCGATGCCCTGGGCTAAGAGCTTCTGCCCTTTCAGGGCGTGCTGCTTATAGGAGCTTTACCTTTCCAGGGCGTGCTGCTTATAGGAGCTTTACCTTCCCAGGGCGTGCTGCTTCTGGAAGCTTTGGGCCTTCAGCCCGTACTTAAACCACTTGCGAAACTTGAGTCAAAGAATTATCCTTCATGAACCTCGCTCAGCATCTTCTCTATGAGGCGGGGAACACCATAACAGTCTATTTCCGACTCGGGAATCCAGATGTAATCGGGAGGAAGGAGCGGACGACGAGAAACCTCGAGAAGATAGAAGTCGGCAAGGAGAATGCGATGGGTGAGAACATGCTTCACACCCTGCGACAGAAGACGAAGATGAGCATCTGGTGCACCGCAGTCCAACTGCTGCAACAACTCGGCAGGCGTGGCAGCACGGGTGCCGTCGGGAAGCGAGGCATTGAAAGGCTCCCACAACCCCTGCCAGATATCGCCCTCGCCCCTGCGATGGATGGCGGTAAACGCCTGCGAGGAAGCCGACTCCCTACACCTTATATATATATAGGCGAGACGGCGCGTCTTGATCTGAAGCTTGCGTTGCTTCACGGGCAACTCCTCTACCCTGCCCATGCGGAAAGCCTCACAGCTCTCCATCAGCGGACAATCGGAACAACGGGGCGACAGAGGCGTGCACTGCAAGGCACCAAAATCCATGATGCCCTGATTGTAGGCTGAGACCTCGGAAGGAGGCAGGAGCGACTGAGCCAAAGCTGCAAACTCCTTCTTGCCCTGCGTGGAGTTGATGGGGGTGGAGATGCCAAAGTGGCGCGACAGCACTCGATACACGTTGCCGTCCACCACTGCCGCCCTGATGCCGAAAGCAAAGGAGGCAATGGCTGCTGCGGTGTAGTCGCCCACTCCCTTCAGCTGTCTGATGCCTTCGAGTGTGGAGGGAAACTGTCCCAATGCCACTATCTGACGGGCGGCGGCATGCAGGTTGCGGGCACGCGAATAGTAGCCCAAGCCCTGCCAGAGCCTCAGCACCTCATCCTCGCTCGCCGAAGCCAAAGCCTCGACAGTGGGAAAATGGCGCATAAACCGCTCCCAGTATTCCCATCCCTGGGCGATACGCGTCTGCTGCAATATCACCTCGCTCAGCCAGATGGGGTAAGGGTCGGTGGTGTCGCGCCAAGGCAAAGCCCTGCCGTTATCGCGAAACCATGAAAGAATCGCATAAGAAAAAGTTGTATTCGACACCATAACCACTGGCTTTTATTTACTTATTGAACTTTAGCAAGTTCTTACTTACCTTTTTACCTTTTTACTTTTTTACCTTTCTACCTTTTTACCTTTAAAAATTACGGCTGGCACAGCAATGCGCACACCCTGTCCTGAAAACGGCGGGCATTGACGGCATGCATGATGCCATTGTTGAGAATGACGAAACACAGGTCGTGCCCGTTGGCTGCCGTACAATAACCGGCAAGGGTGATGATGCCTGTCAGCGTGCCCGTCTTGGCCCGCACGTTGCCGCTTGCCGAAGTGCCACGCATTCGCTTCCTCAGCGTGCCGTCGATGCCGGCAATGGGCAGCGAGGGACGAAGATGAGGATAAATGTTCTCGTTGCGATAAGCATAACGCAGGAGCTGACATTCCTGTTCGGCACTGAGATAATTGTAGAGCGAGAGGCCCGAGCCGTCGGCCAACCTGCAGCGCGAGGCATCCAGTCCGAGCTTGCGCAGGAGCTGTCGCTCCACGCTGCGTGCACTCTTGGCGCTGGCAGGACGGTTGCCCGTAGAGGCGGCTATCTGATAATACATACTCTCGGCATAGAGATTGTCGCTCTCCTTCATCATCTTGTGCATGATCTGATCCATGGTGTGGAAGCGCGTGCACACCGAAAAGGCGCTCTCAGGACAGCGTTTCACCTGAGGCGTGTCGGTCTCGAGCACGATGCCTGCATCCTTCAGCCTGTCGACGAAACGATCTATAAACCCGTCCTTTCGGGCAAAGACCAAAGGCGAAAGCACAGGATTGTCGTCGTCCCAGCACCAGCCCTCGCCTAAGAGGTCGGCGTCCTTCATCGAGCGGTCGGCATAGATGCTGCCACGGATGGTGTCGACACCCATGTCCTGCAGACTGCTCACAAAAGCCCGCATGTCGTCGTTGTTGAATCGCGGATCCATGCCGCCCACGCAGTACACGTCGCCCTGGAGCACGCCCTCCTCTATCTTGCCCGTGTACTTGAGCTGCGTCTTAAACTGATAAGAGCCGCCCAACCTGTCGAGGGCTGTGATGGCTGTGAGCAGCTTCATCGTGCTGGCAGGACGCATGAGCTGACGCTCGCGATGGCGATAGATGCACGAGTCGGTCTGCAAGTCCCACACCATGATGGCAACCTGCGAAGTCTCGAACATATCGTTCTGTAAGAGACGGTCGAGCCCCTGCCTTACATTTTCGGGCCAAGGCAGGCGCAAGCCGCTGGCTGTGATGGGATCGACAGCCAACGAGTCGGCAGCTAAGGAGTCGGCACAGAGTGTGTCTGCCGCCGCCTCGCTTTCGTCCCTGTCCTCTACAACTTCCTCCTCGCCCGCCACCAAGGGCGCAGCGCTCTTCTTCACGTCCTGTGCTCCTACAGGAAGCGAAAGCATCGCCACCATGCAGAGCAACCAAATATATCTGTATTTCATTTTTTTATCTTGTAATGTTCTTTTTATTTTTTTTCAGGAGTTAAGGAGTTATCGCTCCCTGCGGTCGCTGAGGAGTTAAGACCTTTCCCCAATTCTCTCCGCTATTGCCTTTTTCATTCCCTCCTCGTTGTCGGGCTGAACCGTCACCATGTTGCCAGCTCCGTATTCGATGAGCAGGCAGTGGTCGAGGCCGAAGAAGCACCGTATGCTCTCCACCCTCACCACATCGCACAACGGCACATTGCGGTTCGTGGAGAAACGTCCCTCGTCGATGATAAGGAAGTCCATCTCCTCGTCGCGGTCGATGGGTTTCACACGGCGGATGGTGTACGTGGTATGCAGAATGCGCTCTATCATTCCCACGATGACTATAGCCACCAAGATGCCAAGAATCGCCGCCTTGACCCAAAAGAAATATACGGCCAAAGCCGTGAAAAGCCCCATGCCCAAACGCACTGGAAGCGTGATACGCTTATGAAATGTTCTGTCTCTCATTATCCTTTTCTACAAAAAAACACTGCAAAATTACAAAAAATATGGCTTTTAATGCTCACTTTAAAGATAAATTATTACTTTTGCAAACAATTAGGATAAAATCCATTAAATTAGTTTAAAGTAAACTCAATGGTTTATAAGTATGATTTTCTGATTATCGGTGCAGGAGTTGCCGGTATGAGTTACGCCCTGAAAGTGGCCAGAGCGCATAAAGGTAAAGTGTGCATGATCTGCAAGACATCGCTCGACGAAGCCAACACATCATTCGCACAGGGAGGCGTCGCCTCAGTCACAAATCTCGAAGTGGACAACTTCGACAAACACATCCAGGATACAATGATTGCTGGCGACTACATCAGCGACTACAAAGCCGTGCAGCAGGTTGTCACCAAAGCACCTGAACAGATCAAGGAGCTGGTGCAGTGGGGTGTCAACTTCGACAAGCAGCAGGACGGTAAATTCGACCTTCACCGCGAGGGAGGACACAGCGAGTTCCGCATCCTGCACCATGCCGACGACACGGGAGCCGAGATTCAACGCGGACTGATGGAAGCCGTGCGCAGCAATCCTGACATCGACATCAAGGAAAATCATTTCGCTGTCGAGATCATCACACAGCACCACTTAGGCGCACGCGTCACACGTCGCACTCCTTACATCAACTGCTACGGAGCCTATGTGCTCAACCCCGAGACCCAGAAGGTGGACACCTATCTGAGCAAGGTGACAGTGATGTGCACAGGCGGCTGCGGAGCTGTCTATCAGACCACTACCAACCCCGTGATCGCCACAGGCGACGGCGAGGCTATGGTCTATCGTGCCAAGGGAACAGTGGCCGACATGGAGTTCGTACAGTTCCACCCCACAGCCCTCTTCCACCCAGGCGAGACTCATCCTGCCTTTCTCATCACCGAAGCCATGCGTGGCTATGGCGGCATCCTGCGCCTGCCCAACGGCGAGAGCTTCATGGAGAAATACGACAAGCGACTGAGTCTGGCTCCACGCGACATCGTGGCACGTGCCATCGACAAGGAGATGAAGAAGCACGGACTCGACCACGTATGCCTCGACGTCACTCACAAGAATCCCGAAGAGACCAAGCACCACTTCCCCAATATCTATGCCAAGTGCCTGAGCATCGGCATCGACATCACCAAAGACTACATTCCCGTACGTCCGGCAGCCCACTATATGTGCGGCGGCATCAAGGTCGACCTCAACGGCTGTTCGAGCATCAACCGCCTGTATGCTCTGGGCGAATGTTCGTGCACGGGTCTGCACGGCGGCAACCGTCTGGCAAGCAACTCGCTCATCGAGGCTGTGGTCTATGCCGACACAGCTGCCAAGCACAGCATCGAGCATGTCGACGAGTACGACTTCAACGAAAAGGTGCCTGAATGGAACGATGAGGGAACACTGACCAACGAGGAGAAAGTGCTCATCACACAGAGCGTCAAGGAAGTGGGAGAATGCATGAGCAACTACGTGGGCATCGTGCGCAGCGACCTCCGACTGAAACGTGCCTGGGACCGACTCGACCTGCTGTACGAGGAGACCGAGAACCTCTTCAAGCGTGTCAAGGTAAGCAAGGAGCTCTGCGAGCTTCGCAACATGATCAACGTGGGTTATCTCATCACCCGCATGGCGATAGAGCGCAAAGAGAGCCGTGGTCTCCACTACACCATCGACTATCCCGTCCACGCCTACGACAAGAAATAAGCTAAAGGAGTTAAGGAGTTAAGGAGTTAAGACAAATGCTTTATAATCCAAAAAGGCTATTGGCTATAACTTCTAACGACCGAAGGGAGTGATAACTTCTTTAACTTCCAAACTTACTTACTTAAGAACAATATATATAGGGGCGAACTGCACTTAGCAGTCTCGCCCCTAATTTGTTTTTACAACACTGCAACAGACACAATTCATCCATATCTATTGTTTTGCCACACCACCTCGCTTTGTAGCACAATCATCTTCATTTCATTACAATAAACATGCGTTTTATAACAAAACGTAAGATAATCAGGTACAAGAAATACTATTTTTCCTGTATTTTCTTGCATGTTTTAAAAGATTTAACTACCTTTGCAGCACATTTATTTGACATTCGTTAATATGTACGAGGGTGAGACGAAAGACAAAACAATGTTCACATAGAGAATTCTTATACTATTAAATTTCCCTCTAAAGAGATTATCAACATGAAAAAGAGAGTTTTGAGCCTTGCTCTGCTCTGTTGCTTTGCCCCCCCCATTTGGGCTTATCCATGCAGCCGAGACTGAGCAAGCAGAATTCTTGGTTTTAAAGATGGCCGACTCCAAGACGGCAGAGTTCAAGTTAAGTACGCAACCCGTCATCGCTTTTTCTGATGACAAGTTGCAGATTACATCCGATGAGATTTCCACCGACTATCCACAGAGCGATGTAACCGAGTTTTATTTCACAGCCATTTCCACAGGAATTGAGGAAAAGGTAAATCCTTCCAGCATGAGTTTTAGTTACACCGACAACGCCACAATCCGCATCAGCGGTTCTGCGGCTGGCGAAGCTGTGCTCTACGATGCCAACGGCAAACTGCTACAGCGACAGAAGGTAAGCGGCGGAAACGCTACCATCAATGTTGCCTCTTACGCACCGGGTGTGTATATTCTGAATCTGACCAACGAACATTCCTTTAAAATCATCAAGAAATAATGAAGAAAACTTTACTTTTATTCACATGCCTTCTTGCCTTCATAGCCATGCCTGTACTGGCACAGCAGAAAACAATCAAGAAGCGCGTTACCTTTCAGCTCATCAAAAAGCGTGGCGCTGACGCTGCCGTAGCTGGCAAAAGAAAAGCCGCAGCCGCACAGGCTGTCACCAATATCAACAACAGTGTGATGCTGGCTTACTATCCTGCTGCCGGCTCAGGAGCAAAAGGATACGAAAACTACTACTTGGTTCTTTCTGACAAGGAAGATGTAAGCTACAATGTCAACGAAGGCCAGATCAATGCCAAAAACGCTACTGTAGCCGAGCTTGACCTTTATGCGCCAGAAGGAACAGGCATCGACCTGCCTGCAGGAACCTTCGCTGCCTCTGAAGGCAACTTGTACTACAATCCCGATCTTACTTACGTGGAGAACTTCGACGACAAGGGTAACAGCGAAGGCGGTGTGGACATAGAAAGCGACATCACCGTGAGCAAGGCAGAGAACGACGGAATCGTAACCTACACGCTCTCGTTCAGCGATGCCAACGGAACACAGTATTCGTACGTCGGCGAAATGGTATTCACCAATATGTCAGCGGGAAGCTCTGATGTATATCCTCAGATTTCGACAGACATCAACACCACTTTCCATGGCGGTATCGGCTACTATTACGGCAACCTCATGGATTCTAAGACCGGCAACATGGTGCTCAACCTCTACGACGGAGAGTACGACACCCAGACTGGCGGAATGACAGGCAAGGGACACGACCTCGTCATCAACCTCTACAACCGTCTCTTTGGCGACCCTAAGACCGCCACTGTCGTGCCAGGCACCTATACCGTAGCACGCAACTTCAAGGTAGGCACTTTCTTCCCAGGTATGGAAATCGACTACAACGGCATGACTGTCGTAATGGGAACCTACGTGAAGCGCCGCAAGGCCGTGACAGGAATGGACACCGACTACGACTACTGCTACATCACCAACGGAACCATCACCATCGCCGACGGCGAGAAAGAGGGAACCTTCGATATTACCGTAGACTGCACCACCGACCGCGGACACAAGGTGACAGGCACAGCCAAGGGCATCTCGTTCATCTACTACGATCAGTCGGAGAAAGACGACAAGGACGTTGACTCCAACCTCGAGGAGGATGTACATCTCAAGTTCGACCGCGTGGAGAAGTCACGCATCTACTCGCTCGGTGTGCAGAACGGTGTTCAGGTATTCTCTGTCGACCTCGGTTCGCCAAGTGGCAAGGACGACCAAGACTATACTGGTGACCAGGATCTGCTGCGCATGGAATTCCAGGCAGCCGAAGGCAGCCAGTATCTTCCCGAAGGCACCTACACCCTCATGGAGGAAAGCCATCTGTGGACCAACATGTATGCTCCATTCATGATGACCCGCGGCTACTTCGACAACTACGGCGAGCGCATAGGTACACGCTACGAGCACTTCCGCAAGAACCCAGACCCTGCCACCCGTCTGCCATGGGTAGTTGACAAGTGGGCAACAGTCTACTCAGGAACCGTGGGCGTAAGCAAGACCGACAACACACACTACAAGTTCGTCATCAACCTCTTCGACGGCAAAGGCTTCCAGATTACGGGCGAGTTCGACAAGGAGATGGAATACAATTACGAACCATCTTCCATCACTGGCATCGAAGGCATCAAGGCCGACTTTACCGGCAAGACCGAAATATACTCTGTTGGTGGACAACTCATGCAGACTATCGACGGCACCAAGGCTGCCAGCACCGCCAACCTGCCAAGCGGCATCTATATCGTAAAATCAAACAACAAAACTACTAAAATCGTAAAGAAATGAAAAAGTATATAGCTACAGCAGCACTCTGCCTCGCGACAGTGCTCCCCACATTCGCACAGACAAGACGCGTGATGACCGTTCACCAGAAGGACGGCACAACCAAAGTATATAAGGTAAACAGCATAGAGAACGTCACCTTTACCGACGAGGCTCTCGCAACCCTCAGAAACCAGTGGGCATACAACGACGACGTAAAGGACCTCAGCAAGGTAACCATGCTGAATGTCAACGGATCATACGTGTTTGCGCTCTATGGCAGCGACAGCGACACAAAACCTGTATTCGAGCTGACCATTCCACAGAGTCTCATGGGTCAGGAGATTACGCTTGGCTCTGACGACGCTCAGGACGTAAAGGTGGCTTACAACGGCGAGACTCCTAAGCTGACAGGTACACTCCAGGCTCGTTTCGACAAGAGCAAGAAGAACGTCACCATCACACTTGAGGCTGAGACTGCCGACTACAGCGACCTGCGCTGCAAGTGGACCAACGGCGCGTTCACCCAGATTTACACTGCCACCAACAGCATCAAGACAACTAATGTGAACGACGTGAAGACCTATAACGTTGCTTCTGCCCTCGTGCTCAACCCAGCCACTGTAGGTGCGGCAACAACCTTCGCCTTCGGTGATGTCGAGGCTACCACAGCCGACGGTTTGCTGGCAGGCAAGATTGGCGTTGCAGTAAGCATCTCAGCTTCCAAGCTCTACAATGGAACCATCGACCTGGCTGCCGATGCCGACAGCTACACCCTGAAGTACATCGACTACGCCACACGCGTCACCTACGAGAAGGTTAAGGCCGGCACTATCACCACCGCAAAGGACAAGGACGGCAAGCTCTACATCAAGATCAACGCCACCTTCGACGACAACCGTACCATCGAGTTGGAGTATTACGGTGCAACCACTGCCGTAGAGAGCCTCGAAGGAATGACTCCTGCTGTGGTAAGCAACAGCTACAAGTTGTACAACCCTGACGGAAGCCCCCTTATAAACAAGGACATCTGCAAGGTGCTTTTTAAGCAAAAGAACAACATCTACACATTCTACCTTTATGGCGGCGAGTTCTCAAGCAAATACAGCGGCGAAAAGGTAACACTGCAGGTAAATGAGAGTTTCATCAATGCCGGAACCATCAATTTGGCAGAACTGAAAGACGGCGACAACTTCCAGGTGAAATACTCAGACGTACAGTTGTATTCTCCCGATGCCAAATATGGTGGATTTAACAACACTCCAGACAACGGTACATTCTCCATCAAAAAAGACGCTGCCGGCAACTATGAAATCTCACTGGATGTTGTCAACACTTATACCAACGCCATGACACCAAATGGTGCTGGTAACAAGGAGCGTTTGGTATTTAATTACAGCGGAGCAGTAGAAGCATACTAATAAACAGATTTAAAAAAGAAAAAGTAAGAATTAAGAAATGAATAAGAAAGCCATTCTTATGGCATCATTCCTGCTTGTCGGCAGTTTCAGCTTTGCGCAGAAGCTGTCGCCAAGCACAAGCATGATGCTTCACGAAGCAAGAACAGCACAGAAGAAAGCCAAGGCTGCAAATGCTACCCCACAGACTGTCAGCGCATTCATCACCGTCAAGTCGCAGGATGCCATTGCCAAAATAGAGGCTCTGGGAGCCAAAGTGAACTCGCGCATCAGCGAGACACTTGTCACTGCCGACATGCCCCTGTCTGCCATCGAACCTATTTCCAATCTCGATGAGGTTGTTTCGGTTTCGGTAGGTACTGAGGCCAAACTGCTGATGGACAACGCCCGCAAACTGTTGGGTGTAGACGACTGTCACCAAATGACAGAGAATAACGGTCCCTACACCGGCAAAGGCGTAGTCATCGGTATCGTGGACAACGGATTCCAGTACGACCATGTAGACTTTCTCAATGCCGACAAGAGCGACACTCGCATCAAGCGCGTATGGGATCAGCACGGCACTGGCAATGCTCCCGAAGGTTTCGGCTATGGAGCTGAATACAAAACCACAGCCGAGATAAGAGCTGCAAAATATGACCTGACCAGTGGCTTCCATGCCACCCACGTATCGGGCATTGCCTCGGGCAGCGACAAGAGCACACCTTACTACGGAGTGGCTCCCGATGCCGACCTCGTGTTCGTGAGCTTCAAGACCACCAATGCACAGATTGTAGATGGAATCAAGTATGTGTTCGACTATGCCAAGAGCGTAGGAAAGCCTGCTGTTGTCAACATCAGCCTCGGCTCACACATGGGTCCTCACGACGGAAGTTCCGACACCGATCTCTCGTTTGCCAACCTGGTTGGTCCGGGCCGCATCATCGTTGGTGCCGCAGGCAACGAAGGTCTTGACAAACTGCACGCCAGCAAGACCTTTACCGCCACCAACAAGCAAATGAAAACCATGTTTGCCTATGGCAGCGAACAGGCCAACAGTTCCTACAAGCAGGCTTACGTCGACATCTGGGCCGAGAAGAACTCAAAAATTTCCGTTAAGGCTGTTGTCGTAAACACGCTCAACGGTAAGATTATCGCATCTTCTGACGAAGTTTCCAACGATGGTACGAAAGAAGTGAACTGGGTTGCCCCCGACGGCAGTGGCGTAGTGGTTCAAGTAGGTTTGTCGCTCCAGGAAAACCCTGTCAACGGTCGCACCAACGTGCTGCTCATGAGCCGTGCCACTTCCATCAACACTGGCTTTGCCATCGGTGTTGTGGTGACTGGCGAGGCTGGCAAGACCGTACACATGTGGAACAATGCCGCCTCTGGCGAGTTCACCAGCTTAAACAAGCGTGGCTGGACCGACGGCGACACCAACTGCACAGTAGGCGAGCTGGGCGGCGAGAGTCCTGATGTCATCTCTGTAGGTTCGTTCAACTCGAAGGTACAGTACCAGCCCATCAATTTGCAGGGTACAGAAAATGCTTACGGCCTCAACGAGGAACTTACGGGTAAGTTCCTGGAGCACTCCGCCTTCTCAAGCTACGGTCCTACTGCCGATGGTCGCGTCAAACCCGACATAACAGCTCCTGGCTGCATCATCGTGTCAGCAGGTTCAAGATATTGCTCAGGATGGAGCGACGACACCAATGTCATTGCCCGCACTGGCAACGATCTCTATACCAACGACGTAGGTACTTCTATGGCTTCGCCTTACGTGGCAGGCGTCGTAGCTCTCTGGCTGCAGGCCAACCCCAACCTGACACCTAAACAGGTGCTCGAAGTCATCGGCAACACAGCTGTCCAAAATGACGATTATATGCCAACAGGACAAATCTTCCCCAACAACACATGGGGCTATGGTCGTATCAATGCCATCAAGGGTCTGAAGCAACTGCTCGGCACAACAGGCATCGATGATGCCAAGACCACTGAGTCTATGTACCGCATCATAACCGACCGCCAGGCTCGCACCGCCACATTCTACATTGGCAGCGACAAGGGTCAGGCTCGTGTAGCCGTCTACAACCTCACTGGTCAGTTGATGTATTCTGCACCTATCAACAGCAACGGCGAGACCATCAGTCTGTCAAGCCTGCCCCACGGCGTGTATGTATTCAAGCTGACACAGGGAAGCAACACACAGACCATCAAGTCTACATTGTAATCTCTCTGTCTGAGATAACTCTATCCAATAGGAGGAAAGCAGATCTGTTTTCCTCCTATTTTTATTTTCTTACCTTTCTCAAACCAGCCTACAGCCCGTGCAGCCTGTTTGATAACTTTGGATTATTATACGCCTCAATGAGCTGATGGCCAAAATCATATTCTTGACCGTCACTTAATTGTTCCATCATCAAAAAAGCCTCCTAAAGGAGTGAGTTTCTCGGATTTTATTTGTACTTTTGCCATACCATTCAGAGTTTTATTGGTCTTTTAATTGCAACACGAAGACAAGCGAAATTTCTGACATGGCCAAATCCGAGCAACATATGGTTGCTCAGGGTGCTTATAAAATAGATAAAAATATAGTGTTGCGTCAATTAGGGTGAAACAACTTAAAGAAAATGAAGGCATAGAGCGCAGTTTGTTGCTCGCAATGGCTGTTATAGCGGGATTGACCGTGGCTAATTGCTATTACAACCAGCCTCTTTTGGAAATGATACGTCACGACATAGGAGTGAGCCAGCATGAGGCGAACCTCATAACCGTTGTCACACAAACAGGCTATGCACTTGGGTTGTGCTTCCTTATCCCTATGGGCGACCTCTACTCACGCCGTCGCATAATTGTTGTGAACATGACCGTAGCAGCCATGATGGCCATAGTCATTGCTGTTGCCCACAAGGTGTGGCTTATTTGGGGAGCCTCCCTATTGTTGGGAGCCTGTTCCGTTATTCCACAATTTTTCATACCGATTGCAGGACAATATTCCGAGAAGGAAAACAAAAGTAGGAATATGGGTATCGTTCTGTCGGGATTGCTAACCGGTATTCTCGCATCGAGAGTGGTTAGCGGTTATGTTGGCGAATGGTTGGGTTGGCGCGAAATGTTCTTCATCGCAGCTTTTGTGATGGTGCTGTGCATGGCTCTTACGCTCAAGATTATGCCACAGATAAAGAGCAACTATGTGGGCACATATAGGGGCTTGATGGCCAGCGTATTCAATATTGTGAGGAGCAATGGACGAATACGCCTTTATGCCATGCGTGCCGCCTTTAGTTTTGGCAGCATGATGGCTATTTGGGCGTGTCTTGCCTTTCGATTGGCTCAAGCTCCGTTCTTTTCTGGTAGCGAAATGGTAGGAACGTTGGGACTGTGCGGCATAGCCGGGGCTATTGCGGCAAGCGGTGTGGGCAAACTTGTGAATCGCTGGGGCATCAGAAAGATGAGTATTTATGGTGCATGCCTGCAGCTTGTGGCGTGGGCTGCGGCCTGTCTGTTTGGCAACACATTTTTGGGACTTGTTGTAGCCATCATCTTGGTAGATATAGGCTTGCAATGTCTGCAACTAAGCAATCAGAGTGGCTGCATTCAGGAGATGCCTCAAGCCTCCAACAGAGCCAACACCATATTTATGACTACCTATTTTATAGGCGGTTCTTTTGGAACCTATTGTGCCGGATTGGCATGGACACACCATGCATGGACGGGAGTGTGCGCTGTGGGAGCTATCCTGGCTGCAATCTCGCTATGGATAACATGTTTTAACCGGAAGAGAATTTAAGTCTGGACTGTCCTAAAAATCTACAACCTACACTATTTTTGATATTTTGTATACCTTATTATATATATAGGGGCGAGAATGCAAGATGCAATCTCGCCCATAACTTGTTTTTACTCACATTTCGCA
>OJKP01000648.1_pt1 | contig 24622 bp, 27 predicted proteins | sample 1596521 | NCBI WGS metagenome assembly OJKP01 (sample SAMEA4350130, study PRJEB24818) | metagenome | biome: human; feature: gut; material: faeces | place: Denmark | collected 2013-09
CTATCCCTTCCGGTAAGCCAAGATACACTTCTCCTGTACCATCCTCATTGCATTTACTGATGTTGCACCTAAGTTTTTCTTCTTCTGCCAGCAACTTAGCCAACAAGACATAAGAATGTCTGCTTCGGATTTCCCGTTTGTAAGCCCGTTTTTGGAATTTACTGAAAATCCAACTGCAACCAATCATTTGAGCAATGCCTACAACAATGAGCCAAAACTGCGTAGTAAACATAATCGAAGTATTAATTAATGAGTCTGGCTATAAACCTACTTGCAATTTGGTATATTCATGGAAGACTCAATGATAACATGCTCTTCATCAAAACATATACTCTTCAGTGTTACCTTTTCAAGCACACCTTTCAACTGCTCTATTTCTGCCAGGTTTACGATTACTCGATTGTTTGAGTTCTGAGTTATAAAGTTCGTTTTGTCTGGCAAAAGCCTCTTCAAGAAAGCAATGGCAGGAGTGATAAGCAATTCTATTCCTAACTTACCACTATATGCTATGTGTAGGTTGGAACCATCTACTTTCTCAACACACAGCTCTACACCAATACTCTTCGCAAAGCCTAAAAACTTTATTTTCGTTGACAAAGAAACTGTAGATGGAGCGACAAATGCCAACGACACTTCTTTCTTGAAATTATGCAAGATAAAATCTTGAAGTTCTGAATATTTTATTTTTACTTCCATAGGTGTTATATATTTAAATATTAATTTTGTGTTTAATTACTTTTACCATCAATCAAAGATTTCAATGTAGTTGGTATATTCAGGAAACCACTTGTCAAGCAATGCATCTGTCTTTCGTTCGATTTCTGGTGTGATGTTCTTGCTCACTTTCTGATAGACAACTGAAAGAGAAAAAGCCTCGTCTATCCATCCAATAATAGGCAGACGCTTAGCAGAAATCAAGTCTACAGGTAATATCAAATAGGATATGGTTGACAGAATCATCAATTTGTCGCTCTTCGGTGTATCCTTACTTACCATGATGAAATAAAGCAACAAGAGTGGACGAGCACTAATGCGACCAACTTTCGTTGCATACTCTTGTAGTTTTTCTTTCAAAACCTTTGTGTTTATAAAACTTTGTTTGTCCATTTTCTTTTTTTTCTTGTTATACGTTATTGGTATAGAGAGTTTTGAACATTTAAAATCTATCACCATAAAAAGAAAAACTTGCAAACCTAAGAGATGTTGGTTTACAAGTTTTCTTTTCAATTATCGTATTTGCAAAATTATGGAGTTACAAAATATTCCAATCACTATCTTTTTCTAAAGAATATGCTTTTTGTTCTGAGATATTTAAGGCTATACGAAGTTTTTCTAAAAGATATCTTTCCGTTGTGGTTAAATAGCCACAATCTAAAAGACAAGCTGAAATCGCATCCTTATATAATAACTCGTTTTTTTCCGCATTATATTTTTTTATCGTTCCAAAGATTAACTGCCGTGACCTCTCTTCCGATAGATTATAAGCTATTCGTAATTTATCCAAAACATACAACTCTGTAGGTGCAAGTTTCCCGGTTTCTTTAATGCACACTAATACATCTTGAATAAAATCTTTCTCAACAGAAGAATATTTTTCATTTTTATTTTTTAGTTGGAGGTTTCTTTTCGGCAAGCATCATACGGAATCCAACATTCATCCAGTCCGTCTTTCTCGTCATTATGCACATCCGTCATCTGCTGTCCATGTCCAGAATAATGGATATATACCACATCGCCATGTTTGCATGATGCCGTCATTCTCTTGAATGCCCAAACAACGCCAGCCTTTGTCGCCTGTCGATTTATCAATGTCATGACAGATTTGAAACCTGCGTTTTTCTGCATCGCCTGAACAAGCGGAACATCCTTGTCACCATTGATTTTGTTCCATGCCTTATCCTGCTGTTCGCCTAACCCTATAACCAAAGCTCTCTTTGTCTGTGCGGAGACAGACAAAGAGAGCAATAGAAGGATATATGTAATGAATCTTGTTTTCATTCGGTGTTCATGTATATCCGTTTTCTTTTCAATTCCTCTTTAGTTCTTGCAAACACTATATTCCAAAAGAATTCCAATTTCTGTCTATTGTGATTTATCGATTACTACATATCCCACCAGTCAACTTCTTTATTGGAATATAAAACGTGAAATTCTCCTTCTTTATCTACAAGAACTGTGACATCTCCATACGAGTCAATAAATCTACAGTCGGGATACTTCCTGACAAAATCTATCTCCTCAAGATAATCCATCTTGCTATAATATGTCACACATCTTAACTCTTCTTCATAAGTTCTTATCCATAACATGTATCCATTTTCTATGATATCTGAAACATCGTATTGTGCGCGAATACGCCTCCAAAAATCTTTTCCTTTTGGCCAACAATCACCGTCAACATATAGCCATCTATCTTGTCCAATGCCAAAAGTCAAGTCATTCTCCTTGCCATACAAAGGAGAGGCTTTTGATACATATATTTTCATAATATTTTTCCACTCTTCAAGTGGTTTGCATGCTGTTGATTTCCCTGCTGCAATTACAGTACCGTCATTTCTTAATCCTACGACATGTCGAGGACCTGCATCAATTTGTGTTACATTTGTCCATTCTTTTACATCGCAAGTGATTCCCATAGTATCCTTTTCAGAGAATAACACATCTACTGTACCATCACTTCTCAAACCAAAAACTAAACCACCACATCCTGATGCAACAGAGATATAACCATTATCAGATATTTTTTTGATACATGTATCTGACCATATCAAACAGATACTTCCATCTTCTAGGAGAACTACAAACTGTCCATAAGGGTAATCTTTTTCACTTGCATCTTTTGCTACTACTGACAATATTTTTTGTCCAAGATCCAAACCCCATGCGTATTTGTTGGAATACAATAAATTATCTGCAATAATAGCAAATGTACTATTCGCAATAGCGATAACATGATATCCCTTATCCGTTGTATTCAACAGGGGAAATGATTCGGCAACAGGAGATTTATGATCAATTAAATACTTACCCTTTTTCTTTAAATTCTGAACATAATTGGTTTTTTCCTCTCTGCTCATGGATTCCATCTTTATCCTGTCCTCCTCAAAGAACTTGATTGGTATGGCATGAAATTTTAAGCCATTGGTCTCACTATTTAATTGGCGAGCGTGATTTATTATTTTGTAAAACGACTCGGGAAGTATGATATTCTTCACGTCATAAGCCTTGTCAAATAGTGGTGCAATCTCACTGTCACTAAACCCTGCGATACCACATCCAATGCGAGTAACATAAAATGTAAGTTCCGAGTGTAATCTTGCAAAGCAGATGAATTCATCCACATATGGTTTAATGGTATCTATTCCTCCTTGCATTGTAGGGATTGCATAGGAATTCCCTTGTAAGCCAGTGCCAATTCCCCAAACTGCACCAAATCTTTCGTGGGCAATACTGGCAGCACCTCCTCCGTGATGACCTGCTAAATTACTTCCAAAAACAAATATTTCGTTAGGTCTAAGTGCTGCGATTTTTTCTGGTGTATATCGTATCATAGTTTGTATATTTAAAGAGCTTATCTTATATAAAGATAACTAATTTTTAGACGAAAAGCAAGGAAACGCATCTATTTTTTTGTATCTGTTTTCATTTCAGTACATATTCCGCAAGCTCAATGCCCACGACCTGCTCATTATTGATGACTTTGGCATGAAATGAAAAGAACAATACTTGGTATTCACTTTTCCTTATCTTGCTCATTTACTGATATATTGGCTTTTGCCAGTTTTCGAGGGATTATGGCAAAACGTAATACATACCGGTCCTTGTTGGTAATTCATATAATTTTCCGACACTCCATTTCAGTCCATTGATATAAGAGCGTACTGCATTGTTAGCTTTTTCATTTGTTGAAACCCAAGCATATTTATATCTTGATGTCTCTAATGTCATTTGTCTCCATGGAGAATCAGGAGTGTTGTCTTTAACAATACTCTGTTAATAATCACATAATTGTTTGAAAATTAGCGAGTTGATTAACAAAATACAACTAAATAAATTTGACCAAGTGTCTGATTTTCAGTACTTTTATAGTTGATTCAAGACTTTAAAAGTATGATGATTTCAGAGCCACTTAGCCAATATGAGGAGATTCTCAAGGATGCAATCCGTACATCAATGAAAGAATCTGGTGCAAAGTTAGCAAAAACTTTCCAGACTCTGCCCATCGAGATACTGACTTTATATATGATTCTACCCAGAAAGATAAACTTCACACAGATGGCTCGCTACGGCAAGCACAGCGAGCAGACCTATCGTCAGAATTTCAACCGCAAGAAGAAAGACTGCATCGATTGGCTTCTGTTGAACCTGTCTCTTGCAAGGCGTGTGTTGGACATGGATGGCTTACTTGCCATTGCCATAGACCCATGCTATATCAGCAAGGCCGGGAAGAAGACTCCTCATATCGGACGGTTCTGGTCGGGATGTGCAGGGGCGGTGAAGCACGGACTTGAAATCAAGTGGCATATATGGGCTCAAATTTCCCTGATAGAGGAACTATGCGCTCTACTTCGTCTGCCAAATCAGCAAACTTCTGTGTGAGCATACACTCCATATTTGCTATCGTTATAGCATCTTGTTCTCTGTACATATTTTCTACTTTTCTATTTCACAATTCTATTTTCTCTACTTTCCGTCCTTGCTCATCAAGCATTACCTTTTCGTTCCATGCGAGGTGACAGAGGAAACGGTTGGGCGAAAGGGCTTCAATGCCCGTGTAAATGGCGGGTGTGAGAGGCTTACCGTCATCCGACATCAAACCACAATGATTGTCATCGGCAAAATATGCCCAGCAGCGCGACGGTTTTGTAATGGTCTCGCCATTCTTATCACGCACATCCGTATCGTAAGCCAACGTGCCGACATCTGTCATCACAAAGTCCTCTATCACTTTACCATCGAAGTCGTACTTTTTGCGCCAACCTTGGCTGTCTGTGGCGTAGATGCCAGTTTCGTCAAAGTCGATATTAGAATACCACATCTCCATGGTTCTACCCAGTATCTCAGTTAGCACACCTTCTTTGCCGTCTTGGGCGGTTATCACCCAATAGTGCTTTCCTGCGTGAAACTCATGGCGGATATTCTCGTAGCCATGTCCGTCAAGCATCCAACTGCCGTCCTTGTCGATAAGTCCCCAGTCATTTTCTTTCAAGGAGACAGCGCAATAGCCTTTATAGAACACATAGCCCCTATACACTGGCGGCGCAAACTGTTTGTCGCATATCTGATTGCCTTGGTGATCAATAAAGGACGCCACGTTGCCTTTCTGCACACAGGCCACATCGTCAGAGAATATCCAAGCATGATCATACTCGGCAGGTATCTGTATCTCGCCAGTAAAGCGATTGATGTAGCCACGCTTCTTGCCATCGCTGAATACCGCCAACGAATCGTCATCCTCAGAACGTATTATCCACGCTATCTTACCCTCGTGCATTTTCTTCCCTGTCGTATAATTGAACAGATAGGAGTCGTGCCATGTATAGTAGTTCTGCATATAAGAGATATTCTGGCTTAGTTGCCGCTCTGACAACTCCGACTTGCGATATATTCTCTCTTGAATATCCTCCTTTACAGCAGAATATCCAGCGTATGCCACCACTGCGGCAAAGACTAATGCTACAATTGCTACACTGCCAGCGAAGATGCGTCGCACAACTTTACCATAGGTTGACTTGTCGTTATATCCAAACATACCAGCCACCCAGCAGACGACCTGCCAAATGCCTCTTCCCAATATGGTGAAGAACATCTTAAAACTTACTTTCCCTTTCATCTTCATTGTCTTTCAATCTTCGATCAATTCGTATGGCGTGTATTCTGGAAACCATCTGTCAAGCAGCGAGTCCGCTTTGCGCTCCATTTCTGGCGTGATATGGCGGCAAACCTTTTGGTAAGCCACAGTCAGTGACACCACTTCGTCCATCCACCCGATAATAGGCAACCGTTTGGCATCAATCAAGTCCACTGGTAGTACCAAGTAGGACAACGCTGAAAATATCAGCAATTTGTCCGACCGTGGCGTATCCTTGCTGACCATCACATACCATAACAATATCACAGGGCGTGTGGTGATGCGACCAGCCTTGGACTCCAATCTGTTATTTTTGTCCAAAGTGCTTCAGTGTCGAAGTTGATTATCTTACTCATAATTTCCAATTTTTGTTTTACATGGATATAGAGTGTAGTTGTTGCGAATTTATATCACTAACACAAGATTTTATTTCTTCCACCCTTTCTGGAAACTCAATACATTGACTGACAATATTCAATGTCTTTCTTATCAAGGAACTTCTTTATCTCATCAAAAGACGACTGTCCATAGGGCGCGAATCGCTCTGCAATGCGCTTTGCCAGCGTCTTGCCATCACGGGCAGAGAACTTGCCAGCGAGTTTCTGTACAGCATTGCCTTCTATGGTGAGAAAGTATTCCAAGTCATCGTCACCATACTCTTCCTCCAAATCGTGCCCACTTATGTTTTTGCAAAACTGTACTCTGTGGAAACGGACATAGACCATTTCCACTTCAACACTCACACAGTCGTTGCAGGTTCTGTCAATATTTGGCCATTCTGCAATAGTTTCATTGAAGAACGAATGAGTACGATATTCTTTCTTGTATGATGTTATAGATGCCATGATATATTGTTGTTGTTTTCAATGATGTTTTCTTGTGCTTTTGTTCATAAAGACAAAAGCGACGGAGATTCCCCGCCGCTTTTATAGAGTCAATGTTGATTGGATTTCTATCAGTACTCAGTAATCTTTATTTCGTGCATTGTCCAGCTGATCGCAGATAGTCATTTCCCTTTGAGTTGTATGACTGCGCTGTTTGCAAATGCTCTTTCGCTTTGGCATGGTCACCTCTGTCTGCTGCTTTTGCGGCTTCATTTTCGTGCCATTTTGCATTTTCGAAATTGTTTTGAGCCTGTTTTTCATACCATGCTTTATCGTTGACAAAACCTTTTGCCTCGGCAATAGGCTGCTTAGTTGGGTCAAAGTCAGGGTCTATACGGCTTCGGTATTCTGCGATTAGTTCTTGCTTATCGGTCAAATGTTGATTCAAGCGTTCAATGCAGTTATCATAAGTTGGCTCTATGTTACGGCCGTGCATTTCCTGTGCCACTTGTTTGCCATACTCTATAAATTCTGCTCGTAACGCACCACAAGGATGCGTAGATCCTCCTTCAGTTGTACCTAATGAAGCCTCGAAGTTGTTTAGGTCGATACCTTTCATTCCTGCGTGAAGTCCAGCGAAGAAATCACATGCAAGTTCTTCCTCCCAAGCATCGTTATGAAAGCCTTGCAAAGTGCGGTGGGCGCATTCATGGGTGTATATGAGTGTAAGAGAGTCTTCACCCGATACACCTAACTCTTGTAGTTGTTCTCTGTTGAAGCCGAAAACATCGTCTTCGTAGGTCGTTGTGCCATTCGGCCACATACATGTTCTTTCAGCGTTAATCACTGGTACTTCTGGAATATCGAAGAAATCACATGCACGATGGACGGCATTTAATACCATTTCATCAGTAAACACTAATCCTTGATTTGGAGATATAGTATTATGTGGGCTTCCATTTATAACAGCGTCTCCATCTAAAGTGTTGAATTCATTTGTCATTGTCAAAAAAATTCTTTAATTTTTTTATTTTTTTTGTGAAAATATTATTTTTATCCTCATCTATACAAACTTTTTGTTCTATAGGGATGAAATAGCCTTTAAATTTCTTGTTCTCTGTCAGAATAGGTTTATAGCCAAAATCTTCGCATAATTTTACAAGTTCACTATAAAAATCTCTTTTTGCATGAATGCTTTGAGAATGTCTTTGCACGTTTTGAAGTTGCTTATAGTGTTCTATTTGCCCTTTTATTCTTTGTTCGCTGACAGTTGTATATGTCAAGACTCCTTTTGACACATTCTCAGCTGCATTAAACTCTTCGTTGGAGCAGAAAGAAACACATTTACCATCTAATGTATCTTTAATTGCCAAAACGAAAACATTATCGTTTAATGTGTCCGAGAAAATGGGAATATCTCTATTTTGAACGATGCTTGAAAAATCAAGTTCATGAATACGTTTCATCTGTACATCAACGGCGTCATACCTATACGGAACATGACAATCTTTTTCTTCTTCAAGCCAATGCTCGTCATAGAGATACTTTTTATACGCACGAAGATAATAATCATCAGGCAAGTCAAGGAAATCTTTTTCTGCAACGTAATCTTTTCTTGAAATTACGGCACCGACAAATCCCCACGCGGATCGCCCCCCTTCTTCCTTGTCTAAACTTGTGTCTAATGATTTTTCAAGTTGGCAAATTTCCGTTACTTTGCCAATGATTATCCATTGTGTGGTACTTATGAAAACTTTATTTTCACGCTTTTCTATAACCTTTAAATTATTGCCCTTTATTATATCGTTATGCAGGTTACGTAAAACCTCGTCATCGACATTTGAAGGCGAGCAAAACACGGGATTTGGATAATCCACATATTTTGTGCGGCATATTAAAATAGGTGAAGCTAACATAATCAGAAATCTATTAAGAATTCTTTTTTATAATACTCAATAAGGTTGTATTCATTTCCATTCTTCCACAGCTTTTTTGATTCAGATAACGTTAACAATATAGCATTAGCCATTCTTTGCCACTCTCCAAGTTGTGGACGAATTTTGTCTATTTCAGCCTGCCATTCATCACGACGAGCTTTAGAACTAAAGAATTTTTTCTCATCTTTTTCTATCATTTGCTTCAATTCAGATATACGACTGAACTTGTTATCAAACCTATGTTTGAGGATGGAAAGCATAGATAGAGTTATAGGGTATTCGATGTTGGTGGGATCCAAATCTCCCATATATCCATTATCACTTAATCTGTCACCTAGCGTAACAATGGAGATGGATTTTATAGAATCGTTTGCATCTGCAAATAAAGCACTTAAACCTTTCTTTACGGATTCATTTACATCGAAAACAGACTTCTCGATAGCATCCGATTCACTGTTACCTAAAGCAATATAATTGTCAATTAGAGAATTGATGAGTATGTCACTTTTTGTTACGATTATGGGCACAGAACAAGGAATGTAGTTGTTGTTCTTCCCGATGAATTTATTGTATTTACCACAAATATCCATCAAAAGTTTCTTCTGCTTAAAAGAATCTTTCTCAAGTATTGCGTTGCACAATTTTTCTCCATCGAGGAAAATTACCCATGCGTCGGAAGAAGAAATGTCTTCTACAAAATCCTCAGCACCATCACCCTGTCCTTTAATGTATCCTCCAGGATAATCAACCCACGTGAAGTCTGCGATTTCCTTAAAACCATACTGTAATGAGAAATCGTATGGTTCACGATTTGCGCTTGGACTTGGGAATCGGTCATTACCCAAAGACTTGTTTTCAAGAAGCTCATACATACTTTGAAGCTCTGAATCTTGTGCGTCGTTTGCTGCTGACATAGTGAACCCTTCAACATAACCTTGTGCTATAAAATTGTACATTGCGTACAAGAAGCACGTTTTCCCAGAGGAAGTGTCACCGATTACTGTAATCTTACTCATTGTTAGAAATTGTATTTAATTTTTTTTGTTTTAAAAAAGTCCTTAAGCAAATCCACATCTTCTATGTATTTTTGCAAATGTTTCAAGGCTTCTATTACGTTATTGTAGTATTCAATTTGAGGCTGGACTTGATTATATTTCTCTTGTGCCAATTGCCGATAAGTCTTTTCATCAGAAAAAAAAGATACAATATCATCAAAGAAGCCTGAGTTGTCAACATAATTTTGGTACTTTTGAATCTCGTCAACCAGTTCAGCGTATTTATCATCGCAGTAGGTAGACATTGAGCCATGTAACATATATAAAATGGGTATTCCAACATTTATCATACCATTTGCTGTGCAACTCGTTGGAATCCATAAACTATATACATATTCACTGTTTTGAATGTTGCATATCAATGGTTTTAAGGGTGAAAGTAATGTGTCAATGTCATGGCGTTGGAAATCTGTAAGCAAATCAAATTTTGTTATGACGATAGCCACATAAAAGACCCTTTCTATAGATACAAGATTCTGAGATATAATATGAAGAATCCTGCGAACCTTCGTATCAATACTATTGTTATACAATTTTTCGGCATCAAAGAACAACATGATTCCACTTGATTCCTGCATATCTTCCTTTAGAACTTGCACCGATTCAATGTTCTTTTCATTTATAATTCCGCCATTAAAATCTTTCCATTCAAATCTATGGATGGGAGAGTCTTTATACAACAAATCAAAGAAATAAGTACTCCTTTTGGCTGTAGCCAATGGATACTCACCCCTCTTTAGATTTATAAATAAAGAGTCTAATTCGGACTTATCCGATTCATTTAAGGCTTTAATCTTAAAACCACTTACTCCATTCTTTGATAATACGCCATATGCACTTATCATGGATGTGGTCTTACCAGTCTCCTTGTTGCCTATCATAATGAAACTCGTAGTATCCATAAGTTATAAATTGTATTTTGGTTTTTGAGTTTTTTTATTTTGCTCTTTACTAACAATTATGGCATAGCCACTATTATATTTTTTGTCTTTATCTATTGAATTTGAGCTCAAGGCATTCTTGTTCTGAAGAATATCAATCAATGTATCAATATCATTTATTTTATCTTTCCAAATATCCTTTATTGACATCCAAAATGGAATATCTTTATTCGAAAACAAATCCAATTTTATAATGTCATCAAACCCCATATTTTCAATATTGCAAACACCTTGACATCTTCTTCTAAGAATTTTTATGCACATTTCCCGCTGGGATTCTTGTGGAAGAAACTTTATGAGTTCCATAAACTTTTCACCATATAGACTTAATAGGACGCTGCTTAACACTTTCTCATCTAACATACCATTAATATAGGTAGCGATAAGAGATCCGAGGTTTGATGATTGTACAATATCATTACTCTTTAATAAGGTTGGTAAAATTGGTGTCATCTTTAAATAATGCCAATAATACAAATCTGCAAAGTAACTGATGAAAGCTTCAATCCTCGGGACGAGTTCGGAGAGGATGATGCGAATGTCATCATCAGAATATTTCATGCCTTCATACACAGGATTGCTTAACTCTGGGTCGAAGATACTGTTGTCATCAATATGCACATCTTGGGGATTTATTGATACTCCCCACCAAAAGAAGCGGAATGTCAGTTTTCCGTGTCTTACTTGTGGAGAGAGTACAAGAGTCGGAACATCCTTCATTAGTGCATGAAGATTGCGACATTCTGCGCCAATATCCGTAATATTATCTTTCCAAGCTCTCTGATAGAAGCGAATACCGCGATCAGACGCAACATTCCAATAGTTATAGCAAAATTCAGCGATAGATTCTTCCATATTGGGAAAAATGCTTTTGTTGAAATTGCTATCCATTGAAGTTGTCATTATGCAGTTTAAAGGCAGAACCTCGTTTCTGCTTTGCTCTAAATTTAACAAGCACTCGTTTTTAACAACATAAGGAGGAACCAGTAAAGGCCATTTGTCTAATGCTACAGAATATGCCTTCTCTAAAATAGCATTTGCATGGTTCGACTTTATCATTTCAATACGGTCACGCTGCAGTTCACCTTCTATCTCTCTTTGCAATGAGCACAATGCAGCGAACTCCTCACGAGCATTTTGGATGCCCTCACGTGCAACCTTCTCTTCATAAGCCTGCTGTTTTGCAGCAAGTTCTTTTGAATGCTTGTTGCCACGAATGCAATTGAATGCGGCAGAACCTACTTGAACTGCCAACGTGGCTAATAATACATCATCTACACCAAACATATTCAAACAGTTAAAAGTTTTGTGTCTCTCAGTGAATTTTCTATCTCGTGCATCTCGTTTGAGGTACACAACTTTGCGAACTTGGGATTGTGTATTTGCTGCGACAAATCTTTATAATGTTTGTCAAGCATAGCTTTAACAGCTGGCAGTTCCAAGGTTTTCTCATCCACCAATTTGTTGAATATAACAGGTGAATGATACTCGTAAAGCATATATGCGTCACGCGCCATACCAACCACAGCTTTAACAGCCGAAACCACATCTGGTATATGCTCTGTCGCTTTCATTCCGTCCATCTTTAAAATCTTGTTCTGCGTCATTGAGTGGAAGCCACGTAGGAAAGACCATGCAGCCATCTCAATTCCAAAAGTATCTCCAACTTGATATGGAAACACCAACAATGTAGGAATGCCTTGCATAATGTAATTGATGTCAATGGCTTCACACATCATACTTTGGCATGTGTTCTTCCAAGGACGACTCTCTATTACTGTATTAGGCAAATTCCTCAAACCGTCAGCTACATTCTCGCAAAATTCATCATAAGAAGAAATGGGCGAAGTTTTTACATAACTTGAAACATCTGTTTTCGCAATCAGTACACGAAGAGGAACTATTGAACTTTTGCCTAATATATCTTCTTGTTCTTTCAGCAAAGTATAAACTTGTGTTGTCAATGGCCAATACTTTTCAATGAAATCATTGAACTCAATTTGCTTTTGCCTTGACTCGTTAAACGCCACGGTTTGCTGAATAAGATACTGCTTGCTAAGTTCATAACTTTCACGACGGAAACGCAACTGTTCATCCAACCGCTCACGCTGAAACTCTTCGCGAAGCGATTGCATACGTTCCCGAAATTCCATGTTGTTGTCCATCAACTCACTTTGATGCTTTCGTCCTATTTCCCCAAAGGCACCTGATTGTATAGCGCAAGTGAAGAAAAATGGTGAGCATCCGTGCTGTTGTATAGTTTCTATTAATGTATTTAGCACTGGCATATTTTGTCTAAATTAAAGAATTGTCATTGTTTATGTTTAAATCATCATGTGGATTATCATTATTGATATCTCCTTTTATTTTGAGAGAGTTCCCATTAGAAGAAAATCTATCATCACTCGAAGTAATGTCATCATTGTCTGATATAAAGTCATCACTTCCTGATACAAAATCGTCTGTAATGCCACAAAAAGCGGAGTCTGCTGCAAATGCAACCATTCCGATATTATCTATATTGGGAGTGATATCAATCTCGAAAGGGTTAAATGCACCTACCATAGGTACATCAGGCAAATCGATGCTTTCTGTGCTGTAGCCTAACAGATATGTGTCATCGGCAACATGTAGATTATCTACACTATCCACCAATTCACCAATCTCTGCATTATTTGCAATGCAACTATCCATAACTGCTGCATCCGCAGAGCCAAGTGTTCCTTCGCAATATGCTCCCAGCATCTCTTCCGAAACGGGAAGGTCTTGCATGTCGCTTATACGGTTTATCAGTTCGCTGTAGTCAATCATATCAAGCCCTCCTTTCTCAGCATTTCACAAAACTGCGCTTTCGCCCGCTTATGGACGTTGTAGTAAACGGCCATAGTTATGGCGAGCAGTGCTGCAACTTCTTCGTTTGTCTTTTCCTCAACGTAGCGTAACTGTATGAGACGGCAATATCGCTCACATGGCATCATTGAGAGTATCTTGTGCAAATCTTGCATATTCAGAGCTTTTACTTCTGACTGTAAAGAGTCGCACTCGAAAGCGAATCTATCACTTGGGGTGATATTATCTTCTGATAAGTCCCTCTTCTTCGTGAAAAGTTGGTGGCAGAAGTTTTCTGCAACTATCTTTAACCACATAGTGAGTGAACAGCGATAACCAAAGTCTTGCAATTTGCAGTGTCCTGTTTCCTTACGTGGGAAAAGGATATATACGTAAATCTCGTTTATGAACTCGAAGACGTTGTCGCAATCTGTGTAGTACTTGTTGTATATGGCAGAGAAGAGGGGGTAACACTGACGGTAGAGGAACTCCTTAGTTGTATAGGAGTCTCTCCTAAGAATAGCCGAGACAATCTGTTGCTCGGTTACTTCTTGACCGTGTATCAGCCACGTTTTGCTTGCCGTGTGTTTCATGCTGTTTTCGCGTCGGTTATTGATCGTTTATGATAAAGACAACTTCGACCTTTCTCCTTTGGAATAATGCCAGGTGTAAAAGGGATGTGAATACCACAAATGTATTTTGCCTGACGAGGCCGGAATAGCATCCTAATTGCAATATCATTTGTGATATAGCCTATAATACCTCCTAAGGCAGGAGCTAATATATATGATAGTTCAAAATTCATATTGTTATTTTTAATCTGTTTAATATAAGGAAACGATAGTGAGAATTCTTCTATCAATTCTTCGCTAAATATTATTCAAGTAAAGTCGATTTTTTCAAAAAAACACTCGGAACATATGCCGTTGCCGCAGTCAGTAAACCATCTATCACAATTCCCACTCTCTGTTGTCCTTGGTAACGAGCGACGGTTCCAGTTACTCCTTTGAACTTTCCTTCGATAATCCTTACCACTTGTCCCTTTTGAAACTTATCTATCCTATCTGTAGATATGATAATTTCATCCGCATCGGCAGCACAGATGATTTTTAAACTATCCATCTGATAGTCAGGAACTATCATAGGAATCTTCTCTATTCTGCGACCAACGTGGACGTGTCGATAATAAAAACGAAGGAATGGGAGGTTTACGTTGTCGTAAACGAAAGATTTGAGTTGTTCTTCGGTACCGTAGGCGAAGAAGATGTTTGGTAAACGTGACTCGGTAACAACTTTGCGCTTACCTTTTATAAGTTTTACAGTATCTGTAGTAGGATAGAAAGCCGTGATACCTTTGGCTGTCATGTAGTCGTATGCTTTTTTCTCTCTACCATAGGTGGTGCGTAAAGCATACCAATGAGGAATCTCTTCCTCCTTTTGTACTTTAGATTTACTTAATATATGGACACTTCTGGTGGACACCCCTGTTTGTGAACTCTCAGCGGAAACAGTGCTTTGAGCTTCGGGGAGGGCGTTGGAGGTAAGTCCAGCGCAAGGAGGGAATTCACCACCTCCTGGGGTGTGCACATCTTCTGATGTCCATTCATCGACTTTCATATCGGTGCTAACTTTTTTCTAGACAGAAATCCGTTAAATTGCGACAGAAAAAAAGAGCGTGGAATCGTCCTGTTGTCTATTCCACGAACCGAGGCTCTAGCAATTGCCTATTATTGTCGAACAGACAACGTCAGAGCCCACGCCGATATGAAAATCATGTCCGTAAAGAGACCTATATAACACATTTGACTGCGCCCGAAAGGGTACAATCCATGCTTACAGGTCTCCACGGGATTGATATAATCACACCCGGGACATCTACCGTTGACCACGTTCAAGACAATAATATTACCGTGAATTTGCTAGATTTCGGTCCGTCTTAAACACAGCGTCGATAAACGCCTTCCATTATGTCTGGATTGTCTTCCCACCCAAAGCCCGCTTTCGTATAGATATGTCATGGTTGACTTCACTACACTCAGCACGGCGTAGGCTGCCGACTCGGTTATCATGAAAGAACTCGTCTTACAGCGACAACTGCGGTCTAGCTATACAATCCGAGTGCAAAAATACGAAAATTTATCGAGAAATGACAAGAAATGGCAGGAAATATCAATACAGACGTGCAAATTTAAGACTATTTAAGCCTAAATTCTTTAATATCTCAGAAATTTTACATAAACAAATACCTGTTTTATGCGATTTTTGTATGCTGTTAGGCTAATATACTTCAAGTACCGATGAAGTATAACTTCGACAAGCAATGAAGTACTACTTCAATGACCGATAAAGTGCTATTGCTTTTTTATGGGATGTATAAAAAAGTTGAAGTTCCGTCATTCTCCGTCTTCTGATGGACGGTATGTACTTGCCTCTCCATCTACAAAAATCAAGGTAGTCTTTCTCAATGTCACGCATTCCTCGCTCAATCTTTTGTAGGAGACGGCTCTTGGGAAATCTTTTGTTCCCTAATATCTTATAGGGTCCGACATTGTAGGCAAGTACGGCAAGAAGCAATGAGTCCTTACCATACTTGCGGAACATGGCGCATAACTTGGTGAGGTCTGAGCGCAACAAGGAATCGGCTTGCTGATAAGTGAGGTTCTTCTTGAACTTCTCGTACGGCAATATCCGATGTCCCCATCCGATATATGGATAGTTGCGCTTGATGTCGTGCCACCCCTCATAATACTTGATGCACCGCACGGCTCGTTCAAAGGGTGGTAAAGCGAAGATGCCAAAGTCGCTTTGGCTTGGGCTATCTGTTGTGGGTGTCTTGTTCTGTGCCATGATGCTTTGACACAGGAACAAGAACATTATAGTGATGTATGTCCTTATCTTTTTCGTCATGGATGTTGATTTTGTTTTGCTTTTGGGGATGCATTGTTTTGTTACTTGGCATTCTTCTTATTGAATATCTCTGCTATCATGGCTTTCACGTCCTCGCCGACCTGCACGAAGTTTTTATAGAGGATGCGCTCACGCTCATCACGGCTTTTGAAGGTGTAGAACTTGGGCAGTGGCATATACTCACTTTCCTCCTTTTTGATGTCTGCCATATCGAAGTCGGTCTTGCAATAGAACTTGCTGGTCTTGAACTCGTCGCTTTCCTGTATGTTCATACTGCCATTCATACCTGTCTTGGTAGCCACAAAGTCTCTTGCGGTCTGTCCGCAGATCCATCCTGTCGGCATATCCGAAATTTTGGAGGCAGGAACAAGACTGTCCATGTTCTCATTCAGATTGATGCTCGTCTTGTCTCTGTCGATGGTCACGCCTTTCTTCAGTTGCACCACCTTACCAAAGATGTCTGAGGAAAGCCATTCCAGTGTTTCCTTGCTTCGTGCCGAACCGCTCACCACATTGCCTACGGTGGTGATGATCTTCTGCATGCCTACCTTGCCATAGTCTGCTTCCAACTGTGGCAGCTCCTGGAATCCCAAGGCTACGCTTACCTTGTTGCTTCGGGCTGTACCTATAAGTCGATCTATCTTATGGAAGTAGAGTGTTGGCAACTCATCCACGATGATACTCACAGGTATGTTCTTGCCTTGTCCTGTATTCACTCGTGTTACTAGTCGGTTGAGGATTAGGGCGTTCAATGCACCGATAATGCTCTCCATCTCTGGGTCGTTGGCTACCAGCAGATAGCTCGGATTCTTCGGGTCACTGACCTTCAGGTCGAAGTCATCACCGTCCTTGTGGAATATCCAATAACTTTCCTTGGTGGCAAGGCGTGAAGTATAGACACGCAGTGTACCTATCATACCTTCCAACTGCTCCATCGCCTTGTTCTTCAAGGCTGTCTGGAACGGTCCCAGCAAGGGTGCTACCTCATTGTCGGTCTCCAACACATTGAAGATGGTCTGGTAACTCTCGTTCAGAAAACTCAGAATATGGGGCATATCGCTATACTTGCCTAACCAATAGGCAGGCTCCACTTCTTCTCCTGCATGGTTAAACACCTTACCGGTCGGTTTCATCTGCATGGTCTTCGGGTCAAGTACTTTCTCTGCTATCAGCATTTTGCCGTCCTTGTCGTATGGCTCCTTGCCATAGTTGATGAAGAAGTAGATACAGGCGGCGAGGAAGTTGACGGCTGAGGTTTGGAAGAACTGGTCACTGCCGCCACCGCCTTCTTTCTTGCCTTTTTGCAGGGATTCAAGCAGTGTCTCTGCGGTCTCACTCGCTGCTGCCAAGTTGTTGATGTACTTCTGCTGTATCGGATTCACTCGCTTGGAGTGTTCCACATCCACAAAGTTGATGATATTGAACTTGCAGCCTTCTGGCAGTTTTCCCAACTGTTGGTTCTTCTTGTAGTGGTAGTACAGTTTGGTTGCCAAGGTCGGAAACTTGTAGTCGTAAACGACCATGGCAAAGCCTTTTGCACTGTGCTGACGGATGAACGGCTCGATAATAGAGAAAGTCTTACCGCTACCCGGTGTGCCCACTACCCAGGTGCCTCGGAATGGGTTCACGATGTTCACCCATCCCTTGCGGAACTTACCCTTATAGTAGTAGCGCATGGGGATATTCACGCTGTATTTGTTGTATTCCTCCTTCTGGCACTGCTCAAAGCTCTCGTTTTCAAAGTTGAAACGGTCTTTCATCAGTCCTTCCTTCAAGAACTTCGAGATGTTATCCAAGGCAACATGCACCAGCACCGTTCCGATGATGGTTGCCACCATATATAGGATGATGTTCAATCTTAGGGCATAGAGACGAGTGTCCATCGCATAGCCGAAGAGCCACACGGACACTACCAGTAGTCCCACGCCACTCACCAGTGGGTACAGCACCTGTCTTCGGGCATCAAACTCCAGATGCTTCTTGTTTCTCGTTCCTACACAGGTGATGCACACCAACAGGAACGTCATTACCTTGCTATACACCAGGTTCCCGTCATGGTAGATAAACCACTGTTTGATGCGGTCGTGCAGGTCGCACACCACACCACCAAAGCCGTCTATCGCCCTTGGGTCTATGGCATACTCAAAGAACTCCATCAATACGGATATGTAGATGACCGACCTGAATATCTTGTAAAATCCTTGTAACTCCTTGCTTTCTTCCATAAATATTCTTAAATAATCAACCTATAAGTTGTATTTTTCAATTATTTGTTGTATCTTCGCACTATAAAACAATAAGATTATGACATTCGACCTGATTACAGAAAACGAGCACCTTTGGGCTGTCAGATATGATGACTGCCTCGACAACGTTCTTGACTCAATTCTTGGGCAATGGAACGATGTTACATGGTTGCGTAACTTCTTCAAGCATAACATTGATGATTTGGCATCCTACTTCAAAATCACAGATGTCAATCAAGCCATCTATGATACAATTGAAGATAGCGAACGCTTGCAATGTCTCATCATGGATATTTCTCCTGATGCTGACCTTGACAAGATTTTCCGCCCATTGGAGAATAGTCGTACTTCGGAAATGTTGTTGGGCAAAGAGAAGGCACGCTTGCGTAATACGCCACGTCATGCTTCTTGGCTCCGCATCTATGCTATCAAACTTGAACCGGGTATTTACATTATCACTGGCGGTGCAATCAAGTTGACTCGTACCATGCAGGAACGTGAACATACTTTGGTTGAACTCGCCCGAATGGAAAAGGTGAGACGTTTCTTACTTGACAACGATATTGCCGACAAGGATTCCTTCATGGACTTCTTAAATGAAATCATATAGAAAGGAGGTTATTATGAGAACTACAAACGAAATTGTTTCCAAACTGAGAGAACATCAGTCTTCAACTCCATCCAAATGGCGTGAGAACGCAGAGTGGCGCATGGCTAACAAGTCATGGCTTCGCTATTCTCAGCACATTGCAATGATGATGCTCGACAAGATGGAGGAATTGGGTATGACCCAAAAGCGATTGTCTGAACTCATGGGCTGTAGCCAGCAATATGTTTCCAAGGTACTCAAAGGACAGGAAAACCTATCCCTCGAAACCTTGGCTAAGATTGAGCGTTGTCTTCAACTGCCGATTCTGAATCACTTAGCATAGCTCTATTTCAGAAATATTGGATTGAATGAGTCTGCCGACAATACATCGCTATAGTTCACTTTCAATGAGATGGTGCGACCGCTGATTTGGTTCTCCGTCATCTCTATTGTCAACTTCTTGTCATTCGGGAATGTCATTTTCCGAATGACTATCACATTGCGGTAGCCATAGCGGAATCGCTTGGTCTGTTCCAACGTGAACACTGGATGCAACTCGATCATCTGCGAGTTGGTGGCCTTGGCGGTCTTCTTATCCGTCAGCTTCAATCGTATTTGGTCTATATCAAATGGTATGTGCGTCTTGTTCTCTACTGAGAAGTCCAGGAAGAAATAGTCACCAGACGAATAGATGTTGTTCAGTCGCATCACCATTTTATGGGCTTTGGTCTTCACATTGTTCACATGGGCTTCCGAACTCCATATCTGACGAGCATATCGAGCCATGTCAGTAGAGGACAAGGTTACGGCAGGATTATTATAGGCATTCTTCTCTATCTGTTGTATCTCCTTATCCGTCACTGCCTCTTGCAGTCTCGTGGTATAGAGTAGCGCATATTGTGTACGGTATCGTTCCGTCACGATGGTCACGATGGCAAGCACCTCACCATCTTCATGCATTCCTTCTTTGGGCTTCAGTCGCACAGTATTGTTGATGGGCTGGTCTCCTGCTATCTTGTCAGTGGATATATCCACAAAGCGAATGGGTTCACTTGCCGTAATGACCGTAGTCACTTGCTCGTTCACGGTCAGCTGCTCCATCTCCTGGTAGGTGCAGGGCTGATAGCTCTCCGCACAGGTCTGTTGTGCCATCATCGGTATGGCACTTATCGCACACATCATCAGTGTGCCAATGGTCTTCTTGATATTCATTTTGGTGTAATATTTACTTTGTAGTGTTTAACGTTTACTTGCTCTTGGTGTCTTTGCTGTTAGCTTCGCTGATTCTCGGCTGCACTCGGCAAAGGAAAAACTATTTTCCTCTGCTCTCGTTGGCACGAGAATTTATCAAGTACACAAAGGTGCCATATTTCAGTTTCACCTTGTTTTTCTTGATAGCCTTGCCTATGGCATTGCTTGTTTTCTGATAGGCATTCTGCATGGTCTGCATGCCCCATTGTGAAAAACTGCTGCCAGTATTGGTGGTGTTCATATCCACATTGCCGGTCACGGCTCCGCTTGCCACATCCTTGCTGGTCTCTCTAAACTGGCTGCTTGGCACATACAGGCCTTCCATGCCGTCTGTGTCATACAGGGATAGGTTGATTTTTACTATCTCATCATCCACCAGGACACTTTTCACCGTGCCTTTCACTCGTTGTGAACTGAAACCGCTCATAATGGCATACAGGTATGCGCCTTTCTTCACTATTATCTCACCGATTTCTACATCATCGAGTAGTCGCAAGCGGACACGGCTTCCATCCACGGCTTTCACATTCTCATCAATGATAGCCTTTATCAGTGTAGGCTCTTTCTCGTTCACTGCCAATGTATTGAAGTAATCAGATGATGTCTTCACCTTTTTAACCACTTCACTTGGCTTGTCGTTCTCGTCCGATTCCTTTCGGGCATTCTCATTCGCCTTGATTTTGCCCTCAATATTGATACCGCCCTTGGCTGTAGCTGTTGTTTCATCGGATGCTGTTGCTGAAGACGATGAGTTCTGTTGCGTGGCTTGCTGTCCCTTCAGCCTTGCTTCGGCAAGTGCCTTGTTCAGCTCCGCCAACGCAGCATTCTCTCTTTGTCGCTCATGGGCTTCTTGTGCTTCTCTCTGTTTTTCCATTTCTGCTTGCCTCTTGGCTTCGGCATCCAACTGTTGCAGTTCTGCATCCGAATACTTGCTTTGGTATTCTTCTTTTTCTTGCTCATTGTCTCGGTCTATATTTTCCACGGCACTATGGTCTTCTATCTTGCCGTAGGCGTTCAACATGTTCTCATACTTGCCTCCAATACCGTCACCGCCCTTGATATGAGCTTGTGGAAGGTTCGGATTCAGATATTCCGTGGTCTGCATATTGGCATCCTTCTTCTCCGCCACCTTCGTATCAAAGAGGTCGAAGATAAAGTAGGAGGCACCAAGCAGTGGAAGATAGACAATCGCAGGTAGCATGTACTTGGGTTGTCTGAAATTGATTCTTTCTGTCAGCTTCATCGTTATTTGTCTTTATGAGGATGGCGTGCATCCTCATTGGTCCTTACTATGTTCTTTGCATTCCCCATATTCTGATGGCGAGCCTTTATCAGCGAGTCCTGTCTCTCCGTAGCGGTGCGTCGCTCTCCCTGATAGTGATAAGCTCTTGCCATGCGATAGATGTTGAAACTGAAGCTCACACCCACAAAACCGAACACGATGACCAGGAACATTGTCTTATGCAAGTCGGCAAATTTCTGCACCTTGGCTGCAGCCTTGTCGATTCTGCACATCCTGGCAAACTTTCTTCCAGCTCTCACGTCTCGCTCATAGCGTTCCTTGTATTTTGGGTCGTCCTTGTCGGGCATCTTCTCCCCAATGAGCATCTGCTTAAATCCTTTTGTGTTCATCGTTATTTTTTTTACCTTTTTACTTCTTTACCCTTTTACCTTCAATAGTTGCTCTTCGTCTTCTGGTCAATATCCTTGTTGAGCAAGGTTCGCCAGTTCACTATCAGCAATCCATGTGGGTTGTTGTCAGTTCTCGGCACTCGTTTCAACTGTCCTGCCGTCACCAGTTCACGGGTCAGCACATTGGTTCTACGCTCGATGCGCTGTCTGCCGTAGTAGGTGAATTCCATCTTCTCCTTGTTGAACTTGATACTGTCACAGAAGATGCTGAACACGGCACTTGTTCCCATGATGTTGGAGTAGAAACCCTTTTCCTTCAGTGTATTGTACTGCGCCAATCCTGTCTCATCCACCAGATACATGGCTTTCTCCATCGTGTATTTGATGTACTTGTCATCGGGTGCCAATGTGAAGAAATAATGATGGAACATCTCGATATGGCTCTTTGCTTCCACATCCAGTGTCTCATCCATCGTTGTGCGCTGTACCAGAATCGGCACGTTGCCGTCCAATACATAGATTTTGTTCTGTGCATCCACCACCATATTCTTCGCAGTCCAGATGCTACTGATACTTATCAGCACGCACCCAACCAGAAACAGGCTACAGATGATAGTCACCAACTTCACCTTATTCTCTAAATTCTTGATTACCATTGCTATAATATTTTTTACCTTTTTCACTCTTTTACTTTTTTACCTTTATCAGTGCATCACATGGGCAAGTGTCCCCTGTGCCGACATTTTGGCTTGCTGTGCCACACCCTCACCGAAGTTTCTGGTAGAGAATGCGGTATCGCCCTCTGGTATCATCCATGCCGCAAGGTCTGGAACCAAGTTCAGACACTTCAAAGCCACGATACTTGCTGCCATCAGATACCCTGCCGAGAAGAACGAGTTCTGCAAGTACGCCGCCATCGTCTGCTCACTGGCGGTGATAGCCGTCAGGTTCTCCACCTGTATGCAGAGCACAATGTCGAAAAGTAGCAGTACGTAGAATCCTACGAAGTACAGCATGGCTCCATAGAAATGCACGGTCAGATACCTTGTCAGCCACTTTGCCCAACTGCTTTCCCATTTCGGCAATAGCGAGAATGCCCATTGTATCGGTCCGAATATCGTCAGCATTCCCAATAGTATCTGCTGGCAATAGATGGTGCTCCACCAACCGATACGGAAGACGATCAATGCTATCAGCATTACTATCTTGTCGATGTTCACTACGGCTCCTGCAGTCAGTGAGGTAAACCACAGCTTGGCTGCGTCCTTTTCCATTTTGGTCACTTCATCCACACCTGTCTGCTCCATGGTCGATTCCACCAGATTCGGGTCTGTTGTTCCCTTATGGGCAATGTCTGCCTGAGCTTGTACGTTGGTGTACATCGTGTCTCTGGTATAGATAAGCTGCTGAACTTCCGTAAACTTGTCCTCTATCTGTGTGGCTTCTGCCTCATATAGGTCATGGGTATAACTACCAATGGAGTTGGGGATGTAACTCAGAAAGTCCAGTACGCACCAACTGCTGCCACTGTTCGTCATACCGGTATCGGCAGGTGGGTACCACCAACATAGGATGATACTTATCACCAGTGGCTTGAATAGTTTCATCACATCCAGTGGTTCATGCTTCACCATCATCTTGTAGGCCATGTTCGCTGCCACGACGATGGAGAAGAGGGCGGCTAATGCCATACACATCTGTACAATCCACCAAAAAGGTCCGTTTGAGCCTGTAAAAGTAGCGTCACACAGGAACTCGTTGGTCTGAAAAATAACGTCGTCAATCTCTTCTTCCAAGATATTGATGCCGAAATCGGATAATATGCTACTGTTGTCTGCCATAACTCTTTATCTGTTTACTTTCAATTCATTGTCATCATCATCTGAACCATTATTGCCACCGCCTGATGATGTATTGTTTCTCACCGCCATTCCTGCCTCACGCCATTTGCTGGATGCACTGCTGATAATGCTCCGTTTGTTGGCAGTCTGGTAGTTGCCGTTTGCTGTCAACAGTTCCTTGGTCTTGCTGGCATTCGACATCTGCACCAGTTGCTTCACCAGTGTCTCGTTCTGTTTCGCCACATCTGCATAAATCTGCAGGTACATCTTCTTGCGCTTGGCATTGGGCATATAGGCATCCTTGGTGGCTTTGATGGCTGTCTCATAGACATGATAGTATTCTGTCCAGCGTTGCTTGTCACCGATGGATCCGCCTACAGGCAGGATGCGGTCGATTTTATTCTTGAAGGCATTCATCTTGCTGTTTATCTTGCTTCCTTCCACCTTCCATGCCAGATCCACCTGTCGGTCTGCCATATTCAACGCCTCAATCTCTGCTCTCTTGGTCAGGGCAGAGTCGATGGCTTCGGCATATTCCACTTGATTGTAGGCTCCGATTCCTGCCGTTGTACGAAAACCAAGTTTGCTCTTACTCGCAGCCGACTTCTTGTAACTGCTGTGCAGTAACTGATAGTACAATTCTGGTGACAGACTACCACTACCGATTTCCATCACCGTTATCTGGTTCTTTTTCGAACTGTCATAATTGTATGTCACAC
>OJKP01000655.1_pt1 | contig 24405 bp, 21 predicted proteins | sample 1596521 | NCBI WGS metagenome assembly OJKP01 (sample SAMEA4350130, study PRJEB24818) | metagenome | biome: human; feature: gut; material: faeces | place: Denmark | collected 2013-09
CTCCAAAGTCGAGTATCTGAATCAACCTATCGGTAAGCAGAGAATTGCATATATGATGACTTACTGTCGTATAGATTCATTGATTTACTGTCGTATATATATGCATGTCATATGATAAAACGTTTTAATGTTTGGCATGAAATTACTTGTCCTATCTTAACATATGTAGAATCCCATTTTTACCATTTTTCTAAAATTAGTTTAAATTAATATAAAATACAGCATTAAATTATTCGATTGTGATAAATTTACATAATAATGTGTTAAATTTGCTTCTTGAAAAGAAGTTGATTCACATCGAGTAACTATAAAAAGAAAATTATGGCAATATTCTATCCTTCACTTGAAAAGATTTCGATGTTCAAAGTTCCTGCGACCGTTGGAGAATGGACACTATTGGAGTTTCTTAAGAATTGCTTAGATGATTCTTTTGAAGTCTATTTCAATCCATTTTTAAATGGAGACAGACCTGATGTGCTCATTATGCGAAAAGGGTATGGGGTTATGATTATAGAAGTGAAAGATTGGAACTTGAACAATTTTCGCTTAAATGAAAAGAAAAAGTGGATATTTATACAAAATGGATCAGTAGTAAAGTCACCAATAGACCAAGTTTTGAAATACAAGAATAATCTTTATGATCTTCATGTCACAGACTTGCTACAAATGAAGATAAAAGATTATCGCCATTTCAATATAGTCGCATGTGCTGTTTACTTCCATTGTGCCAGTCAACATGAACTTGAGGATAGGCTTATAAAACCGTATAAAGATGATAAGAAATATCAAACATTCATTAAATATAACATGGACTTTATCGGGAAAGATGGACTCAACGAAGTGGATTTTATTAATCTTCTTAAAAAGCGACGTATTATAGCCTCAAGCCCTTCTTGGCTATTTACAGATGTTATATATGAAAATTTCAAAAGATTGTTGTCACCAGCAGAACACTTAAAGGCAGAAGGTGAACCATATAGATATTCTGACAAACAAAAAAGCATTATATACTCAACAAATCTTGAGCAAAGAGTACGTGGTGTTTTTGGATCTGGTAAAACTACAGTTTTAGCAGCTAGAGCAGTACAAGCATACAAACGGGCTTTGTCACGTAATAACACCCCACGTATTTTAATTTTGACTTTCAACATTACGCTCAAAAACTTTATTCATGACAAACTTAATCGGGTTGATGAAACATTCCCCTTGGATAGTTTTATCATTATAAACTACCATCAATTTATAAATGCTGAGCTCAACAATCTAAATATTGAGATGGAAATTCCTGAAAGTATGGACAAAGCCCACATATCCGACTATCTGGAAAGAATGTATTATGGGAATGTTCAATTGTTTTACGAGCAAAAAAATCAAATTGTTAAATATGATGCTGTTCTCATTGACGAGATACAAGATTACCACAGGTCTTGGATGGAAATAATTAAAAATTTCTTTAGAGACCCTAAAGGTGATTATGTTTTATTTGGTGATGTTAAGCAAAATATTTATGGTCAACCTACTCTACAAAAGGATGTTGTAACAAATGTTCGAGGCGTAAATGAGCTTAAGTATTGTTTCCGTTCTGATTTTAAAGTAAGAGATCTTGCCCAATCATTTCAACAGAATGTATTTGGTGACAAATATGATACTGACGATTTCTCTGAAAACGGCAGCTATGATTTCTTTGGCCAGCAACAGCAAAAAGAGGGCTATATTAATTATATGTATCTTCAAGACAAGAATAATATTGCTTCCTTATATACTATTATAAGAGGGAACATACTTAATAAAGCAGGAAACATATCACCTAACGACATAACAATTTTGGGATATACTACTGGACTACTCAGGACATTTGATGCCTACTACCGATATGCAAGCCGAGAAAAAACAAATAGTATGCTTGAAACGATAGAGACTATGTATATGACTCACCTCAATTATATTGGTAAAAACAATGGAGGCAATCCAAATCTTGCATGGTTCAACAACATTACAGAACATTTCAAGAAGAAATTGTTTCCCAAAAGGACTACGCTCTATGATTATGATCTCATCAAATTAAGACAGCACATTGCTGTTTTATTTACTATCTATGATTTATATGTGTCATTTCCTGATACTTTCAAAGAAAGATTGATTGAAGAATGCGAAAAATGTAGAATCAGCTTTGACGTATTAATTGCTTTTAGGAAGCACTACGAAGAAGTTTTAACTCAATTCAAAAAAGAAGTTTACAGTTCAAATTACAAAAATATTAGAGATAACAAAAAACTACATTTTTGGATGAATAGTGGTACTATAAAAATATCTACTATTAATTCATTCAAAGGATGGGAAAGTGAAGTTGTTTTTCTTGTTCTTGAACCGAAATATGACAAATCAACAACTTTCAACCTATCTTTTGATGAATTATTATATACTGGGATAACTCGGTGTAAACGGAATCTTATTGTTATAAATTTTGGCAACGAAGAATACGACATAAAAATTCGTCCTCTGATAGCCAAATTGAAATAAATTAGAGAGTGTAAACTAAACTCTGTGTCAATTTACCATTTTAGTTTGCACTCTCTAATTAAGAAACACACATTGAATCTCCACAGATTGTTTCTGTCGAAAATCTACGGGGGCAGATACATTAAGTCATGAATATTCGATTAAGTGGGCGATATCCTTTAAAGAGTAATGTGTATTACTCTTTGCTGCAACAAAGCCCTTGAATGCTATATATACAATAAACGAATTTTTAACAGCATCATTTATATCCGTAGTAAAGACATGAGTGTGCCATTGAAAAAACAGCATGGTATCTGAAATTAAAAATACGACATAAGTCAACAAGACCAGCATATTTACCAAACTCTTGTCTATCAGTATTTTTCGTAAGTACATTATTCTCCTATCCCTAAAAGTCGCAGGATATATTTCGTTTTCTGGCTCTCCTAAACCATAGATACAAATAAGAATAAATCTAGTAAAAAAATTATTTGCATAAACGACAGTGAAAGACCCAATAATCAGAGAACAAAAAATCATATTTGCATACGATATAGATGATTGAGTAAAACTTCTCAACCCAATCAATATTGCAAAAGGAACACCACAAGAAACAAATAACGAGACAACATAAGGTAAGACCAACATCAAGGGAATCTTAAAATAAAAATCAAAACAACGCAATAATCTATCACCAATTAGACCATTTTTTAGAAATAAGACACCGACTCCCATACTTCCCCATACAAATGCCATTAAAAGCATTAAGCCATAGATGCCTTTCATATAGCCAACAAAGAGCACCAATATAAGATAGATTAGTCCTAAAGCTATATTTGTCAGCAATTTGAGTACAGAAGCATCTAACTTTGTACCTGTTTTGACAGCATTTAACGTTGGCTTACGGATGTTTTTGTTACATTTCAATGTATCTAAATCTAACAATAGATGTATCTTGTCAGGAAGAACTTTAACGACAACACATTTAAACTCATAAATTCTGCCTTCAGATAAGAATATAGTATAATTCCATCTCATATCAGAAATTTCAATACATGAAGCCACACGGCTGAGTTTCCTTTCAACAACTATGCCTTTTGATATGTTTAGAACTCCTAATATTACTGAATCAGAAAGAATACATCTTAGCTTATTTTTTACTTTTCTAGAATATCTACGGATTTCTATAATAAAATAAATTAAGCAAAAACCTATAAAGTCGAAAACACAAGCCATTATGGTAAACCCCAACATTAAATCTGGTAAATAAACCTTAGTTAATGAGTAGATAGTCATCAAAAGTTGGCAAATGCCAATAACTATCAAAGAATAATTGGGCTTAAGTTTGGGTATGTCAAAAAATAAAACATTCTCCATTGTCTCTTACAGATTAATACATTTCATAAAATCAAAAACCTTAGCCTCCCCATGACACACACACCCAAGTTGATTTGAAACACAATGGGTATTACCTATCACCTTATCTATGTTTCGATGGGAATGACCATAAATCCAATAGTCTATGCGACTATAAGCAATGAAGTTTCCAAGTTCCGCAGTGAAGGCTCCATTTATCGGACTTCCTATGAAATCTGGTGATACCAATTCATACGATGGTACATGATGGGTTGCCACCACGATGTGTTTAGCTTGACTTTCGCCAACTGCTTTTTCTATGAAAGCACGGCATTTCTCATGCTCTTGATTAAATCGCTCACTATTTATCACAACACCACCATCCTTGATACGATAGAAGTCATTAACCATGCGCTCTGTCGCAAAAGCATCCTTAGGCTCAATATGTCCCCAGAGCGTTGAGACGATGAGGTCTATATCATCTGAGAGGTGAACAGCAGCATTATAATAACATTTTACATTAGGACGTATGTCCAGGCACCAACCGTCATAGAGCTGTCCGAGGTCATACCCCTTGTAAAACTCATGATTGCCTGGTGTAACTATCACTTGCTTGAAATTCCCTGAAGCCCAATCCCAGAAAGGATGCTTGAGAAAACTTTCCTCCCCTAAATAGCCAGTATCACCTGCCAGCACCAAGATGTCTGCTATAGATTGGATTGGGTTGTTCTCCAAGTAGCGAGTATTCGCTACAAACTCCAGATGCAAATCAGAAACATATTGTATTTTTACCATAACTACAACATTGATTTCTTTAGTTGTTCGACAATCTGTTGACTCGTCACATTACCAAGTCCTGCCGACTTGATAAAGTCAGCGTTTGGTAAATCCTGCATGATGGCAGTACAAAAGTTACCAACATCTGCTTTCAATGTGTCGGGCAGCTCATATTTACTTGCTGGAGTAAGCATTGCAGCAAGACGAAAGATGTCTTTCTTATGCTTCGCTATATGCTTGCTGTCCACACTTTCACCTATAGCTTTCCTTTGACTTAAATCCAAGAAAGCTTTGCTTTTCAGACATATAAGGCTCTCAATGTTAGCAATATGCACTTCGTCTTCAAGCAAGCTATGCTCTATCGTAAAGTGATAATAGTCGTTATCCATAAGGATGGCTGACAAACTCGACAAGTCTTCATCCACAGGAATCGGTGTGATACGAGCCTCCTCTGGGAAATTCATCAAGCCAAGGCTTCTGGAAAACAATTCCACTTGATATGGAAAAGCAGAATCGGCAGGCTTCATAAAGCGGAAATACTCATGTTTGGGTTCCACACTTTCATTCACTCCCTTGTTGCGCTGCCCATAATTGCCTTTCTTTACGAACTCCCAAAACTTAGCGACAAACTCAGCAGACAAAGCCTCAACTATCAAGATGATGTCTATATCCTTTGTCGCACGAGGCACTTGGGCATACAAATCCTCATGGATTTCACATGCCGTACCACCGATTATCACATAGTTGTCTTCAAAACCTTTGAAGAACTGCTTGAATGTATCTATACCTCTTACCATGGCATTTCACTTATTAATCGTTCCAACTCTATTTGTATTCTCTCATCTTCATTGTCTTTCAAAGAAAGATAAAGCGATAACTTATCAACTACCCCTGTTGAACTCAGTATTTGTGGATTATACTTCCATACCTGTATCTCGTTTTGACCAAACTGCTTATCCACCGCAACGTTTAAAGCCTTAAAATCTTTTTTCGGCATGGCAAGACATTGCTTGTTTTCTTCGTTAAGCATCGTATAGGAAGCCAAGGCATTCATTCCACTCATCATCTGTCCTTCAAGAAGAGCATCCGTATAATAGACTTTTTCTATCGGAGACACTAACAATGGCAATGCTTTATCCCAAAGTTCCCTATTGCTGAAATCTATTTGTATGGTCTTCGTCTTAGCTCCCTCCAACCTTATAAGGTCTTTGGATACAAGCCAACGCAACGCCCGATTTACAGAAGCGTATGATACAGCCAACATGTCAGCAAGTTCATAGCTTGTCTTTCCCGAAATTGATTCTATTTCCAAATGATACAGTAACAAACATTGCGTCAAAGGAGTAATGGCATCCTTCTTATCTTCTCCGCCTATTGTATTAATAGACTTCAAATCTAACAATAAAGAAGGAATAAACATCTGCTTATTTGGGACTATAAAATTTACTTTCTGAGCAACCAACCTATTTATATTATAAGAATATAAATGTTCAGATACAAGTATGGCAACCATACCTGTCTTTCGCTGAATAATGTCTAATTGCTTCTTAGTCTGAGCAGGAGCTATCACGTTGCCATCTTCAATAAAAGCAAAAAGAATATCCTTTCCTAATATTCGCCCATTATATAGTTCAAAATTACCAACAACGGATACAGGAAGTATATCCTGCACACTTTTGCACACAGGTTTCGCCACAATATTGTCCTCCAAAACTGAAGCAACATAGTTAGCTGCGTTTTTGATATATTCATTGTTTTTGCTCATAATCATTATATAAAGATTATGTGCAAAAGTAGTGATTATATTCTGAATACCAACAGAAACAATGAAATAAATAAGATTTTTTAAGATATATTCAGTGGAATATTCCAAGATTATATTGTACCTTTGCACCCGAAGATAAGCGTTCTGTAACACAAGAGTTGGAATATTCTCGGATTCAGTGCTTTGCACTTGTTTTCAGAGATTTACAATTTGAGGCTAAAAAGAAGCGGTACAACTTTATCGTTAAGGCATTGAGAATAAGCACATTGCATTTGTCGCCCATTTTCTGTGCACTTATAAAAAGGGTAGTTGTACCGTTTAAAAGATAAAAGCTTAACTATCAGCAACATCTACATGTTGCATCGGAAAATAATAGAAACGAAAATAGGGAACGCAGTGCGTTCCCTATTACTTTTATGTTTACTCCCCAAACTCCTCCTTCACATCGAAGCAAGGACAATCCTTGGCGGCGAACTCATTGTGGCCATGAACTGTCGCCTCGGGATATTCCTCCCTCAGCTGTTCTATCAGCGCTTTCAGCGCCGCCTTCTGCTCGGAGGTTCGGGTGTCCTTCGGCTTGCCATCCTTGGAAAGCCCGCCGATGTAGCATACTCCGATGCTCACGGTGTTGTGTCCCTTACAGTGGGCGCCCACTTCCTCCACTGATCTGCCCACGTGGATGCTGCCGTCACGATAAATCACGAAATGATAACCGATGCAGAAAAAGCCACGCTCACGGTGCCAGCGGTCGATGTCGGCAACGGTATAGTTGCGACCTTCTCGGGTCGCACTACAATGAATGATGATTTCCTTAATCTTACGCATGATAATCTTGATTTTTAAGAATCGATTGGAATTTTAGAAATACCTTATTGAGGGGAATCTACTGGAAAATAAGCAAATACTTCAGTGGAATTTCGTCAACGCCCCAATCTCTGATATACAGATTAATATGGCAAGGGCGGCGGCGGTTCATCATGAGCTTCATGTACTTCTCCAATAGCCTGCAAAAAGAAGCGTAGCATTCTGCCGTTTGAGTTACGATTCCCGTATAACGGGACTTGCCCAGAATGATACTCTTATATCGCAAGCGAAGCGGACCATTGCCTGGCACGAAGCGAGGTCGGTGACCTGGAGAACGAGGCACAGTAGCTAATCTGAACTGAATAACCGGCTTGATGACGATTTCATATTTCCCTCTTTCATAATTCTTTTTCTTCTTTTTCTCCACCTCCTTCATTTGTCTTACTGGAATGAGAGAAATCTTGTAACGGCCTGCTGGCAGACAATGGCCAGGGCGCTCTAAGGTGTCGCAGAAAATCTTGCCACCTATCAACATTGTGCCATCCACACTCCATGGAGTGAAGCGGCGACGGAATATATTGATGTTCATGATGATTTATAATTAATAATTAATAATTGGTTTAAGGGGTGGCCATTAAGGATTAGGTTGAATTGAAAAACCTTAATGACCTTAATGACCTTGACCTTAATGACCTTCATGACCGGATTTAAACCGTAGAAGCAACTTTCTGATAGCGTGCGTCGGGCAGAACACTAATCAATCCCTGGCGTTTCCAGTTCTTCAACATCTGTCTTACAGCCTCGTGCGTAACACTGGCACCCTTGATGGCAACGCTCTGCTGCTGAGCCTGTTCAAAGGTGAAGCTAACATCCAGGCGCTCAAAGATAGTATCGTTTCTGCCACGACGGATGCGGTCTGCCAGTACCTGTTGTCCGCAATAATCTTTCGACGAGAAAGCAGCTTCGATGCGACTGCGGAAGAAGTAGAGTGCATTCTCCAGCTGATAGTTGGCCAGCACATCAAAAGCAGAAAGCATGACCGGCGTCTGCATCTTCACGATCAACTCCTTCCATAAGAATGGATTCTGCTTCAATTGCGATTCAGCTTCCTCGGCACCATACTTTCTAATCAGAAATTCCGCTACCTTGCAGAGCATGATGCAGGTCATCATTCTCATCGTAGTAGGACAGATTCGAAAACGCTGACGAGCTTTCACTTTGTCATCATCTTTCATTGTCTCCATTCTTATCTGCTCCAGCCATTCCCTACCCTTGGCTTCCAGTTTCGGCAGTTCTACTTCGCCTGCCATCAGTGGCAGCAAATGGGCTATCTGCAGAATATTGCTTTGTTGGCGTGGGGTGAGCACGAAGAGATTGTCGGAAAGTGGTGTAAAGGTATTATCCGGTGTGCGGGCTACTACAATACGGCTCTGGAATCCGTCCGTATAATTGTTCACCACGCGATAAAGTGCATCGGGCGTTCCGCACATCACCACGTTCCATAACAGTCTGTCTATGTGAACATTCACAGCATCTGCACTTCTTGCTTCTCGCTCATAGCTCGTACCGTCGTAAGCCTGGCGGAGCATCACGGAAAAGTCACTCATGGCTGATTTCCACTTCTGTGCCACTGTGTCAGCTTCCGGAGTGAACGAAAAGGCGTGTTTGCCCTCGGTGTTAGCCAATCGCTCGGCAAGATTCGCCACGGTATTGTTCAGCGTCAGACATCTTACGGGGAGTTTCGGCTCTTCCGGCTGCTCCTTCTTGTTCTTCGCCGCACGCTTCTTGGCTCTCCACTCGTCCTCCTTCTGTTGGTACATTTTGTCCATCGCTTTTACTTCCGAAGTCCATACGTTAATCACGGGGTCGATACTTCCCTTGCCAGATGCAAAATCACCTGCGATATAGGAGATGAGATTCAGCGAGTTCATCTTGCCGTGGATGGAGATTTTCACGCCAGTAGCCAGCATTCCGATTGCCGGACAGATGGCGGTAATCACGGGCAGGGCTAGAGCCGGACCTACCGCATTTACCGAGTCACGCACCCCCTGCGGCAATTTTGGTAAAGCGTTGAAATAGAACTGTTCGTCCTGTGCATTCGCCTCGTCCAGCGCATTGATCAGTTCTTCGTTCTCCTTGAGCGATACGCCTTTCAGAGTAGCCAGCTTCAGCTTTTCCTGTCTCAGAGCAGACAGCACATCCTTCAGTCGCTTAGGCATTTGCGTCAGTTTCTCGCCGAGTGCCGACTTGATGCAAGCCATCTTCTCCTGCTCAGAAAAGCCATCGTAGCAGGGAATGATCTGTGCCATCAGATTGCCGTCAAAACCGCAGATGTGGCGCAGGTTCACGGCAAGCTCAAAGGTCAAAGTGTTGCGATTGGAACGCATAGGTTCCTGACCGTCATTGTACATCTGCCACCACTTCCTGATGATTTCCGAATAAGGGATTCCGAGGTAATCATTGCCGGAGGATGAAGAGGTTGATGGAGATGGAGAAGCAGAAGCAGGCTGAGCCTGATTCTTAGAAGAATTCTGAGGATTCTGAGAGCCTTGAACCTTCAGATCGTTCTGATTAGCTTGATTCATCAGAGGATTCTGAGTCTTCTCCTCCACTTCTTCCAGCCAAGGTTTGTAATGCTTGTTCGCCTTGTGCGCTCCTTCCGGAAGCTCCTCCCGTCCGAATCTTTCTCTCTCCTCCAGAACCTTGGCTTCAGCAGCCACAGACGCCTCGTCATAAGCATCCTGAAAGAGTCGTGGAGAAAGGAAGAGCAGGTCTTCACCATCCGATGAAGTAGTGAAATAGACACGATTAATATCATGCGCCGACGTATCCATTTCGCACTCCAGCATTGTGGCGATGCGTACCTGGTTCTCCAGGATGGTCTTGCCCATTTCTCTCTTGAACACCGCATGACCGCCCTGTCTTGCACTCCTCTCCAGCATCAGCAGTCCGAACTTCTCCGGCTCCTTCAGCAGCAACTTGGCAGCCTTGGCAAAAGCCTCCGGCTCGTCCATATCGAATCCGAAAGCCGTACTTGGCAGCTTCGTTCCCTTCACCACCCCTTGCGGATAATGGCCGGAGTAGTTAAACTGCACAAGTCTTCTTTTGGCAGCATCGTTTCCGGCTCGAGCCAGACGAAGATTCGCCTTCTGCTCGTTGCTTCCACGCAGCTGCTTGTACTCCTCTTCCGAGGTGATGGAGCGGGCAACCTTGTGCCCGTTCTCCACCTTAATTAAATAACAACTCATCTATGTGTTTCTATTTTCAATTTAAGTTGAACATCTATATCCTCTATCGTTTCAATTGATAGTCCACAACCGCATCAGCAGCCTCTTCTGCCTCCTTTACCAGAGTGCTTCCGATATTGATTCCCTCGTCGCAAAACACCTTCAGGGTGAGCTGAATAGCTCCGTCCTTGGTCTTGCTCACACGTCCGTGAGCCAGCTTTCTGATCAGCTCCGCCTGCGAGCGGATTCTTGGTTTTGCCATGAAGTCGAAAGTTCCGTCCGTCAACTGCTGGGCAATGCCCTGCGAGCGGAACCCCTCCACCTTGTTTCTCACCCCTTCGTTTTCAGGTGAAAACATGAAACACTTGCCTTCGTCATAGAAAGCCACACCACCCAGCTGCACGTGCTGGCAGCCGTTATTATTCACCTGCTGGTTATTCACCTGCTGTTTGTTTGCTTTTTTCATAATCTGAATTGAATTTTAGGAGAAGAAACATCCGGATTGTTGCGCGCTTTACCATGGAAAATCCTCCTCTGTTTCAACTCAGTTTTTACTTTTTTGCCTCCTTTTAGCCTTTAACGGGGGACCAGCGATGGAATCGCTGGGAACGGGGGCGGTAAGGGGGTAAGGGTCTTTTTACCTTTTTACCCTTTTACCTTTTTACCCTTTTACCTTTAAAAAGCCTTTTTACCCTTTTACCTTTTCAATGTCCGTAACCAGGATATCCTGGTAAACCTGCCCATTGTACTCACGAGTCGTGAATCGGAGCGTAACCGCCACCAATGTTCCAGGAGCAAACTTACACTGGGCAATGTTGCCGAGCATTGCCGCAGCATACTGGTTCTCGTACTTGCCGCCCATCTCCTGGAGGATGATGTTGCATTTCATCATCTGGCCGTTCTCACTCTTCTGACTCTGTACAGCGAAAGCCTCGCCCTGCTGCACCACTCTCATAAACATTCCGTTCATAATCTATAAACCGCAAGGTCTAACCTTCCTTTAAGGTTTTCTTTAATCCGCCCAACCTTGCTAAAGCTGGTGCAAAGATAGGAAGTCTTTGAATGTGTTGGAACAGTTGGTGAAAGAATGCCCTCTCATCTTTTCACCACTTTTTATTTCAGCTCTGCTTCAAGGATGTTTTTCATCACGATAAGCAGGCTGCCGGCTCCAACGCCCCCATTGGCCATTCGCCTTTCATATTCCTTATTAATAAGGTTGAAGAACAGTTTCAGATAGAACCGTTCCGTAGCATTCTTCATCTCCTTCCCATCTCTGATGTTCCTCAGCGTAGGATAGTTGATGCTGCTGTCGAGCCTTGCCAGTTTGCTGTGCGTATAGCCCAGCTTTATCACGGCTTCGTAGGCAATGCCCAGAGCCGTAGGCCGATGTTTCTTATCTTGCATGATTCCTGATCGGTATTGCGAGAGAAGCCGTGGATTCCCGATGGCCATCTTCAATCACGTTGTGAGGTTCCCCGCCTCCGCTCAGGTTAAACTAAAATAAAAACACTCGGAAATGAGAAACTGATTCCCAAATCCGAGTGCAAAGATAGGATAAAATTATATAAGTGCCTGAAAAACAAAAAGGTCATTTCCGGGCGACCGGAAATGACCGAAAATAAATCTCCTTCAGAAAACATTTTCTCTGTTTATACAATATGTCTGAAAGTATTAACCATATCCCAGAAAGCAGCATCATCATAAGGTTTCAGAACCGGATTCGTATAACTTTCGAAACAGGTTTTCGAGATATCAGCTAATACTGCAACCGCCTCATATTCTACGAAAGAAGGTCTTCTTATCACACCTGCATCCATTGCCGCCCTCACTGGCATAGCCAAATCCTTTGGTTTCTTCTTACCCTTCTGGAATTCCTGAATCTTTGAAATAATACTGCTGGCATTTTTCTCTTCAATAACAAAAGAACCAGCTGAAAACGGCATGACCTTACAGCCTACTCCCAGTTTCCGTTTCAACAGAATCACCTCCTTATCGAATTTTCCAGAATACTGCTCGTTCAAATCGCGTAATGGATTGAGCACCTTTTCGATTGTATCATCAGAATACTCGCATACCTGCTGCAGAAATGGATGGAGAAAATCACGAGCCTCAGCTTCAGTAGTGCCGTCAGTCTTCATACTCTCCAGTTCACAAGTCAGCAAGTTGGTCTTCTTCCCTTCCAACCATTTCTTCTGTTCCTTTTTAGCACAGATATCGAGCATAGGAAAAAAGAGCGGATGGTCACCCCAGCGGTCAAAAATAATCATGATGACTGCATCAGCATCAAACCCCTTGTACTTCTTGCCAACAGCACAAAACACCCCGGTAGCCACCATCATGATGAGCATTGCCTCATCCTTATTATCAGCCTCATCCAAGATATCATCCATCTCGTCAGCAATACCCTCTATGATATCCGGCAACTGCAAAACGTCTCCCACGAAGGATTTTGCCGAAAGATACAGTTCTGCCGGGGCGAGCGTCGTATACCCCTCCTGATGATACTGCCTGAGCGCATCTACGAAAATAATATACACATCATCTCTGAGCAAGTCTCTTCTGGCCTGCTTGAGCTGTTCTTTTTCCAAATGAATAATCATAATCTCATTATTACTCTATTTTGCCTTCACATGCATCAACAGAGGTGTTTTTCATAGCGTTCAGCATCTCTACGATTTCAGTTTCAGCCATTAATATATCATTATGTTCTGCCTTCTCACCATCCTTTTTCTTGCCCGTAAAAAGCATTTCCAAAAGTTTTTCATCCAATTGCTTATGAACGATTTTGTCCGTATTCTCCTCGTCTGATTCTACAAAACAACGGTATGTAGTCCCATCCTTGGTAATCAGTTCTACTGGCGTATTCGTGGCACGTGAAAGCGTAAGCATATTCTTCATGTACACGCTGCTTTTGTCAAGATAAATAGCAGTATTTCTATCCTCGTTGTTCACTTTGAACAACTGATTATATTTATCCTCTTTGGCTGCCAGAGCCAGAGCCAGTAATGAGGGTATGAGCGAATCATCAAAATAATCTCTCCCCTGTTTTTTGAAATCTGCTACTCGCTTAAGTATTTCTTCCTTGCTCATATCGGGCACATTGAAGAGCATGTCTCTTGTTACATTCTGCAGTTTCCCCCATGCCTCAAACAAATCTTCCGGATAATATTTGGGTAGAATCTCCAAGCTGTAGCAGTAGTCACCATAGAGCACTCTATTCAACTTTTCTGTCAATATTTCTGCCACTCTTTTCGGTGCAGGAAAAGCCTTACGGCGATTCTGTATAGCCACTGTGCGCAGCCCCTCGCGGTTATCAATGATGACAAAACAGGATGGTTCATTCTTAGTAAGGGCATTCTCGTAATGAATTTCTACAGAGATATCGAAGGAATTGGCAAGCTGCATCAGGATGATATTGGGGTTACTCTCCAAATGATAAACGCGATGGTTAAATACTTTGGCATAGGGGATGCCTTCCTGCTGCTGTTCCTCAGAAGGATCACCTTCGCCGAAAACGATGGTGGAATCCTCTGCGAAGAGAGCTGCCAGATGGCTCTGCCTATTTTCCCAATCATAGGGGGCAAAGTCATACTTGTATCTGATATAATAGTCAGCAAACTGGGCCATATTGAAAGTTTTTAAGTTTCTAAAATTGTTTTAAGGGTACTTAGTCATATAAGATGCCCTATTCTTACGCAAAGGTACAAATAAAAAAATAAAAAAAGCACATTATCACGTTATTTAACGTAAAAAAATAAGAATGGGAAATTTTCTCTCTTCTGGTCATTAAGGTCATGGTCATTAAGGTCATTAAGGATTCGGGGGGAACGGAATATATATATAGTATAATATTAAATATATTTAATATTATACTATAAGAAAAGAGAGCGAGCGGAAAGTGCTTAATGACCTTAATGACCTTGACCTTAATGACCGCTTTTTAGGGTTCTGCTGGTTTTTCATCACTCATTCTGAGAGTTTGCAACATTGCTGCAAGAAACTTTGCATGAAATCCCAATAGAACTCTTTGTATTACAGCCACTTATATCATTTCCTGCAAAGAAAGTGGGGGTAAAAGCTTGCAATCGGGGCAAAAATGTTGTATCTTTGCACCAGCAATCGAAGGGAACGCCTTAGGTGCCTGAAGACGGGCATCTCTTACGACCGAGGCGGGGGATAAATGATGGCAGGCGCCGGTCATCAATGACGACCCCGAAAAGGACAAGAAACGGGGCTTCCGGGGAGTTGCAAAAATGAACCTTTTAACACAAACGACTATGATTAATTACAGCATCGTAATGCGTAGCGTGAACGCAAATCTTCTGGCTATCAACCAGGCAAAGTCACGCATCAACCAGGCGAAGAAGGAGGGCAAGGAGCCTGAGAAGGAAGACCTCGACCTCGTGAAGACCGAGAAGCAGAACGCCTTCGCCGTATCACAGTACACCGACATCATGACCATCGAGAAGTTTGCCAAGCACATCACCTCCCATGGCAGTGTGTACTCCAGAGCCGACATCAGCGCCATCCTCTACATGGCAGTGGACTGCATGAGAGAGATGCTGCTCGAGGGCAAGAAGGTCCGTCTGGGCGACCTGGGTGACTTCTCCGTCCTGCTCACCTCGAAGGGTGCCGAGGATGCAGACAAGTTCACCGCGCAGAACATCACCGACGTGAAGGTGCAGTGGGAGCCTGGTCAGCAGTTCAAGACCCTGCGTGACGAAGCCGAGTTCAACCTCGTGGCAAGCCGAAGCGCTCAGGCAGCCGTGCTCAAGGCGATCAAGGAGGGCAAGACCAGCGTAGACCTCAACGCTCCAACCACTCCGGAGGGAGGCGGTGACGGAACCAGCGGCGGCGGTTCTACTACCACCGGAGGTGGCGAGAATACCGGAGGTCAGGGCAGCGAGAGTTCCGGCGGAACGGGTAGCGAAGGCTCCGGCACCGACCAGGGCGGAGACGTAGGTCTCTAGACTGAGAGTCGGGCGGGTTCGGGAGGAAAATAAAGTATTAATTTGTTATATGAGGCAGGAAATTGTTTAACCTTTAAATTGGAAAGACTATGAAAAGAGACACATGGAAGATGGTGTTGCAGATAGCCATCAGCATCTTGACGGCAATCGCAACCACGCTCGGAGTGACTAGCTGTGTTGGCTAGAAGTTGAAAAAGAAGAATGGCCGTTCTCCTCTACCCCATGAGGAGGCGGTCATTTTTTCGTTATCCGGTCATTAAGGTCACGGTCATTAAGGTCATTAAGGATTTCGGATTATCAAAACGAATGTCTATGATTGTCTGTCCTGTGCCATCAAACTTACGAGAAACGCCTATCTCGACCTGGGTAGCAGGAAGAAGGAATATCTTGCTATCCATAAAGATATAGTCAGGCAGAATCTGGAGCTAGTCAAAAAGCTCAGATACTGGAATAGCAAGAAAGAATTGAAAAAAATCACTCAGAACACCGGCAAAATACAGAGACTGTCAAGTGTGTCAAATATAGCCAAAGGCGCACTCAACCGATGGCAGGACGCGTTGGCAGTGGACGGCTTCCATAAGAACCCTTAGTGGGTAAAAAAGAATGTTATCATATAATTTATGAAATATATAGTTACAATAAAAAAACAGTTTATCGTTTTACTCAAATAGAAAAATATGTGCGGAAACTACTTTTTATTCAAATATTTTTGGTAATGTCGACAAAACATAGTACCTTTGGACGCAGAAATGATAACGAGGCGATATTGCCATAAAATTAAAAGAGTAAAACGAAATGAGAAGAATGATTGCATTCCTGGTGTTCGCTATAGTAGGAACGCTAGGCGTTTTTGCGCAGAATGGTACAGTTACCCAAACCTTTTATATGGATTATGATACCAAGCGAATTGATACCTGTTCATTATCCATGACATTTGTTAAGGGTATTCCTGCAGAGGTTTCTATATCTTTTAACCATGAAGATAATAAAAACTACATGTTGGCATTCATATCAGGAGATCCTAACATGTATCACAGATATAAAACGGTAGAACAGAGAATCAATGATTTTCGCTCTCTTTTAGAAACTTCAAGAGACAAATATCAGGAATGGACTAAAATTGCTAATGAGAACAAGGTAGTTGATTACAGAAAGGAAATAGGTAACTTTGATAAAGTTCCTATTTTGACATTAAATTCTTATGTCGACGGAATACGTTATTATCAAAATTGCGAATCTCCATATATAAAAAAATGCATAGCTATTTTCGAGGTTCTTAAAAATGGCAAATCATATATGTGTTTATCTTGGGGTAGCGCACGTTTTGAAAGAATAAAAGGTTATAATGAAGGTCTCTTATCTGCACGCCCTATAATGGAGCAGATTGTGAAACAAAGAATTTGGTTCCAATTCAGTTCTGTTCACGACATCCAGAGTCTCATTGATGCTTTGGATATAGACAAAGCCAAGCAAAAATTACTAAAGAAAACAGAAAGTAACAAAGACCTTGATTCTTTGTTCAAATAATAGGAAGTCTCTTGCATTGCAAGGGACTTTTTTGTTTCTATTTCCTTCTAAAGCTTTTGAAATTGTTAATTGCAAAGGTATATTGTGTTTATACCGTCTGTTTACCATTTTTATTTTATTTTTGCGCAAAAATAAAATAAATGAAGTAAAAATGGCTTTTAGTACATTATTTTTGGATTCCGCAGGAAGTAGCGGAACATTAGGTGAAATCAAGGATATGGTAAGCGACCTTTCGCAAACCATAGGTGTTGATTTGTTTGAGGAAGACATTGATAATGTTGTTTTTCAGACGAATGAGTTTTCTTCTTCACAAGGTGAAGTGACAGAAACGAAACAAATCCCAGAAGACAGGATGAAGAAGCTTCTGTCGTCTGAGGACAGCGGAGTGAAAATGCCTGGCAATGACCCTGTCATTGAGATGACTATGACCATGTTCACCTCTCTCATGGCACTTGCACTGCAGATGGACAACAAGAGCGAAGAATTGCAGGTTTACAATGTGTTTAATGTGGCGCAGACCAACTTGCAAGAGGTTCGTCCGGAACTCTACAAGAAACTGGAGTCCGCTGCAGGAGTGAACAGACCTTTGAATCAGGGTGATGACTTCTCTTTCCCTGCCATGGATAAGATGATCAAGGAAAACGGATGGATCTGTCCAATTAAGCCTGTCTATGGCGACAATGCCTACTACAGCATTTCGAAGAATGAGATTGTCATTCCAGAGAAACGCCAGTTCAAGGATGGAGAGTCCTTCTACACCAATCTCGGACATGAGATGGCTCACTCTACGGGGGCAGAGAACCATTTGGGCAGATTGAAGCCTGCATCTTTCGGAAGCGCAGAATACGCCCGTGAGGAACTTGTTGCTGAACTGAGTGCCGCCCTGGTGGCCCAGCGTTTCGGTATGACCAAGCACTTGAAGGAAGACAGTGCCAGTTATCTGAAAAACTGGTTGGACAGTTTGAAGGAATCGCCTGAATTTATCAAGACTACGCTTACCGATGTGAAGAAGGCTTCGCACATGATCAACCAGCATATTGATGCTATGCAGCTGAAAATAGACCAGGAACAAAGTCAAGAGGCTGAGCAGAAGCAAGGGAAAGCTCCAACGATGTATTACGCATCAGTGGCGTATCTCCAGACTACCGATGCTACAGACCGTCTCGACAAGTTCAAAAATGACGGCAACTACGATGCACTCCTTACTGAGGCTAAGGAATACGACCAGGGTGATGACCCTGATTTGTCTAAAATCAATCTCTCACCGACAAAATACCGTGGTGATGACCTTCTTATAGAGGATGAGCATTATGCTGTAGTATATAATCCGACTGTTGGAGGTACATACGATGTGATGCGCAAGGTAAGCGCAGAGGAAATCAAGGACAATATCATCCGCTACGGTCTCCCAGAGGATGCAACTGATGACGTGAAGGAAGTTGCCAAACAAATGGAAACAGAAGAGGTTGTTGCTCAGGAAGAAGAGCAACATTACCATCGAGGACGATAATTCATCCGATTCAATTAAAGACAGTCACTATGTTGGCTGTCTTTTTTATGCAATAAATACTTTCATGGTCATTTTGAGTGCAAGCGTAAAGTTTCATAATGAAACTTAAATCGTCGGTCATGACCGACGATTTAAGTGATCAATACATTTCTTTGAATCAAAAGACTCAGATTCTCCATGACTCACATACCCAAGCTGATTCGAAACACATTGAGTATTTCCTATTATCCTGTCTATGTTACGATGAGAATGGCCATAAATCCAATAGTCTATTCGGCTATAAGCAATGAAGTTCCCCAGCTCTGCTGTGAAAGCACCGTTTATCGGACTTCCCTTGAAATCCGGTGACACCAGTTGAAATGATGGAACATGATGCGTTGCCACAACAATATGCTTTGCCTGGCTCTCACTAACAGCCTTTTCGATGAAAGCACGGCACTTAGCATGCTCTTGATTAAACCGTTCACTATTTATCACAACGCCACAATCCTTAATACGATAGAAATCATTTACTCTGCGCTCGGTTGAAAAAGCATCCTGCGGCTCTATATTTCCCCATAGTGTAGAAACGATGAGGTCAGTATCATCCGAAAGATGTATTACTGCATTATAATAGCATTTGATATTGTGCCGTATTTCCATGCACCATCCATCATGGAGTTGCCCCAAGTCATAACCCAAATAAAACTCATGATTACCTGGTATTACTATTACTTGCTTGAAATTCTCTGAAGCCCAATCCCAGAATGGATGTTTGACAAAACCTTCATCACCTAAATAGCCAGTATCTCCAGCCAACACCAGGATGTCAGCAACTGGCTGAAGAGGATGAGTCTCCAAATACAGGGTATTCTCCATGAATTCCAAATGCAAATCTGAAGCATATTGTATCTTAACCATGACTACAACATTGATTTCTTAAGTTGTTCTATAATCCGCAGGCTTGTCACATTGCCAAGACCTGCTGACTTGATGAAATCGGCATTTGGCAAATCCTGCATGATAGCATCACAAAAGTCACTAACATCTGTTTTTAATATGTCGGGCAGTTCATATCTACTTGCTGGAGTAAGCATTGCTGCAAGACGAAAAACATCTTTCTTATGCTTTGCAATATGCTTGCTATCAACACTTTCACCTTTAGCTTTTCTTTGACTCAAATCCAAGAATGCCTTGCTTTTTAAACAGATAAGACTCTCGATATTGGCGATATGCACGCCATCTTCCTGCAAGCTATGTTTTATCGTGAAACGATAATAGTCTTCATCCATGAGTATTGCCGATAAACTTGAAAGATCTTCATCCACTGGAATCGGTGTGATACGAGCCTCCTCTGGGAAATTCATCAAGCCAAGACTACGTGAGAAGAGTTCAACCTGATATGGGAAAGCAGAATTAGCAGGCTTCATGAAGCGGAAATATTCATGATTGGGCTCTACATTCTCATTAACGCCCTTGTTTCGCTGCTCATAATTGCCTTTTTTTACAAACTCCCAGAATTTGGCAACAAACTCAGCCGACAAAGCTTCAACCACTAAGATAATGTCAATATCCTTAGTAGCACGAGGCACCTGAGCATACAAATCCTCATGGATTTCACATGCCGTACCGCCTATTATAACATAATTGTCCTCAAAACCTTTGAAGAACTCCTTGAATGTATCTATTCCTCTTACCATGACATTTCATTTATTAATCGTTCCAACTCTATTTGTATTCGCTCATCTTCATTGTCTTTCAATGACAAATAAAGCGAGAGCTTATCAACCACTCCTTCAGTACTTAATATTTTTGGGTTATACTTCCATACTTGGATTTCATTTTCTCCGAACTGCTTGTCGGTTACGATGGCCAGAGTTTTCTGCTCTTTCTTTGTAACAGCCCAACATTGCCTTGATTCTTCATTAAGCATCGTATAGGAAGCCAGCGCATTCACCCCACTTATCTGTTGTCCTTCAAGTATAGCATCCGTATAGTAAAGCTGCTCTATCGGAGAAACCAACATTGGCAATGCTTTATTCCAAAGTTCCCTATTGCTTAAATCAATTTGGACCGTCTTGGTCTTTGTTCCTTCCAACTTAACCAGATCTTTAGAGACAAGCCAGCGCAATGATTTGTTTGCTGTCGCATAAGAAACGCCAAACTTATCGCTCAGTCCATAACCTGTTGCTCCAACAATGGATTCAATCTGCAAATGATAAAGCAACAAACATTGGGCAAAGGGAGGAATGGTTTCTTTCAAATCCAAGCCAACCTTTCTGTCTGGTTTGATGTCAAGCAAAAGAGATGGCAGGAACATTTGCCTGTTGGGGATAACAAAGTTAATTTTTTGTGCCACCAATCTTACCTTATTATAGGATGAAATGCATGGAGTGATTAATACGACGACGAGCTGTGTCTGTCGACCTATAATATCCAATTGTTTCTTCAACTGGGCAGGAGGCACAGAGTCACCATCCTTTAGGTAAGCCATCAAAATGTGCTGCCCCAAAATACATCCTTTATAAAAAGAGAACCTGGAAGAAACGTTCATAGGGATTCCCACCAGCAAATCTTTATCCGCTGGTTCCAAAGCTACTTTTTCGCCCAACATATTGCCGAAATATGCAGCTGTTTCATCTATATAATATTTAATATTGCACATAATATCGCCACTAATATTACGTGCAAAAGTAATGATTATATTCTGAATATCAAAACTTTCTATTGAACAAATAAGATTTTTTAAGATAATTAGGGGAGTTTACTCATCACGAGCAAACTCCCCATGGTGTATGAGAGAAGAATTTTAGTGCTTTTACTCAAAAGCTACGTTCAGTATATATTATGTATATATGTGTACATGTATTCACGTATTCACGTATTCATGAATACACGTTTTAGCCTATTTCAGCAAAACAACGGTTGTGAAGCGGTTTGCTTCATTCGCCGCATATTTGTCTATACCGCCTAAGTTGTAGGCTTTAATCTGGCTCTTATCTACACCTCGCTTGATGAGAGCCTTGGCTATGTACTTGGCACGGCGCTTACCCAAATCCTGGTTACCGGACTGAGTACCGGTAGCACTATCGGCTGCACCGGATATTTTTATCTTCAAGTTTTCCTGCTTGGCCATCTTCGCAATGTCGTCGAGGTTCACGAGCTGTGACTTGTCAACCAGTTTATCGGAGTTGAGCTTGAAGAAGAAATACACCGGAACACCAATGCTTACTTTCAAGTGGTCAGAAGATGAAAGGGAATCTGGGCGATAGCCATCAGCATTACCTGCCATGTTGCCATCACCGCTGCCCATTGCACCCTGCTTACTGTTGCCATTCATCGAGAGTCGGGCACGGAGGGAGTTGAGACCGCTGTAGCTGTTTTTCGGATAGACGGACTTGCCATCATCATTTCCTGCAAGTCGCTTTTCCAGATGAGCGTTCCTATCCCTCATGTAGGCTATGTAGTCCTGGAGGGCGAGATTCTGCTCGATGTAAGGAGTTGCATCCACTACTCTCTTCCATCCCGTCTTGCCTATCGTGACGGACAGACCGGCTGAAACGGAAATCATATTATCACCGAACTTGGTAGAAGTTCCGATGCCGTCAAAGTTCCTGGCGGTCAGCATTCCACTCACTTCTCCTACAAGATGAACACGGTCGCTGATGCGGTAACGGGCTTCCACGCCATAGGTGAAGGCAAACGGATGGCTGCCACTCGAACCGCCCTGGCAGGTACAGTTGTTGATCCAGTCGGAATTATGAACCATGCCGACACCTACGAAGGGAATTACATCCCAAAGAGGGATTCCGCTTTCGTTCTGACGGATTCCAGAGGTGATGTTGTACAGAAAGTCTGCATGGACAAACTGATACTTCATCGTATGGAACTCTGCATTCTTGAAGCTGAGTCCCTGAAATCCTATTCGTCCACCGATTGCGGGCGTAAACCATTTGCCGACTCCTATCTGCAAGAGAGGAGTGACACGGTCGAACACGTCACCGCAACCAATGGGCGTCCCAAGAAAAGCTGAAGCCCCGCCCTTTGCTTCTATAAACCAATTTCTACCCCAGTTGGCTGCTTCGCTTACATTCTTGAGATATGTAGGATTCACAGGCATGAGCATCTGCTCCTGACTGTATGATTTCTGGATATAAAGACTGTCAGAACTCTGTCCGGCAGTTTGTGCCGAAGCTGTCATTGCAGCCAGGCACATCATTGCTATTGATAATATTTTCTTTCTCATGTTGTTGTCTTTGATGATTGATTACTTGCGTAAACAAATGAGCATGGTGTTACATCTTCTTTCTTCTTCCGACGGACGGAGCGCACATCTTGCGTGCCATTGCCAGGCATCTTCTTGCCCACTCCCTATCGTCTTCATCCGGTCGCTTGCCCCATCCTGAACCAGGGCTGCCGCCTCCACCTCCATGTGTCTGAGCGATGGTCGTTGCATCATCCACGAAACCGCACACGAGGTTCAAGGCTACCTTGACGACATGGTTGCCGTCTTCTGCCAACTGACAGAGAAGTGTGCCGTCGAAGTCGAGTTTCACGCTGTCAGGGAGATTCGGGAAGCGAATGGCAAACTCATGTGCCATGGTGTCGAGCATCACTCCGTTGAGATGATAGCTCATGTTGTGCGCCCAGGAAAGTTCAGACTGGTTGGCTTTGTCTTCCAGTTCACTCGCCTGCTTCTCAATCTCTTCCTTGTCCTTGCGGAGGGTGTCAAGCAACTGGTTAGTCTCTGAAAGTTTCTTCTCCTTGTCTGCCAGTTTATCTTCCACCAAAGCCTTCTGCTGTTCAAGGCTCTGAATCTTACGGGCGATGTCGGCACTGATATTGTCGCTGTTGGCTTGCAAGGCTCTCAGCGGTTTGAGTTCTGCTTTCAGACGGTCGATTTCAGCCTTCAGATTCTCTATCATAGAGGTGAAGGATTTCTGCTTCTTCTGGGCAATGGAGAGTTCCACGTTCAGATCTTCGAGGGCTTTCCGGGTGTTCAGCATCTGGGCTTCGAGTGTCACGCACTCGTTGGCGAGCCATCGTCGATACTCTTCAGTAGAACGGTGACGTGCTCCAGTCTCTGCTATCGACACCCCTCTCGTGAGTCCCCATTTCTCATTGACCTTGGCCAGTTCGTCGTGCAGGGCAAGAAGATAGTTCTTGTAATCTATGCGGTTCTGACCATGGAAGATTTTCTTGAAGGCGAACTTCTTATCCTTGTCAATAGGCAGAAGCGCACAATGGACGTGCGGATTTTTCTCATCGCAGTGGACGATGAAGGAGACGATGTTTTCCTCTCCATATTTATCTGCCACAAAGTGGTAGATATCCTGTGCCCACTTTTCTATTTCTGGCATTCGCTGGATATGCTCATTACCACCCTTGCTTTCAAAATCTACCTTCTGATTGCCAAAGGCAAGCTCTCGCATACGTTCCGTTGAACCTCCAAAGATGAAATTCACCACGGTTCGGAAACGTGGTTCTGCCAGTCCTTCGTTGGGGTCTTTGATGCCACGTGAGGCGAGATTTTCTGCCATGCGTCTGGTAAGCGGACGACTCTTGTCTATCGGGGCGACAATGCCACCTGGACGGATCTCGAAGTTGAGATGTTCACGGCTACGGTCGTAGTTGCCTTCACGCATGGCCTGGTTCCATCCCTTTTCCGTCCAGTCTCTCAACTCCTCGTTGCCTACCGAATCGAGACCTTTGGTGACCTTGATGTCCATGACCTGTTTTGATGATGTTCCCATATCGTTTTTCTTTGCTATAGTCCTTACTCCAGGAGCCTTTTTCAGTCTTGGCAACACAAGGAAATCTGACCCAGCTTGCTGTTTATCTGGTCAGCCCTCCCGACTACTTTTGTAGGTCGGGGTATTAGGCTTCCCAAGACTGAAAAAAAGTGGCACGTGCAAGCACGCTGCCTCACGTTGCTTGAAATCATTCAGCGATGTGCTAACGGGCGTCCTGATCGCCATCAGCGTGCCTCGC
>OJKP01000656.1_pt1 | contig 24396 bp, 18 predicted proteins | sample 1596521 | NCBI WGS metagenome assembly OJKP01 (sample SAMEA4350130, study PRJEB24818) | metagenome | biome: human; feature: gut; material: faeces | place: Denmark | collected 2013-09
GTAAACAAGGCCAAGGCGTTTAAGAGAAATATGTTCAACAAGGCCGGACCTGCTGTCTTAAGGGCAAAACTACTTTATGCAGACTGAGATTGAAGAGATGTTACCACCTAAATTGACGAAGAACCAATTCTTGGTTTTACTGAGAATCAAGCGACATTTACAACTTTTACTCATATCTATCAACATAGATCAATTCCGCCAACGGGTGTCCTAAAGATTTCATTATCAACGAAATCGTATTCTCCACTCGGTTTTGATAAAATCCTCACGCTCGGAAATGTGAATAAATTATCATTTCTCTCGCTTAATCGGATTTTTGGATAAAATCCTCACGCTCGGAAATGTGAATAAATTTCCATTTCTCTCGCTCAATCGGATTTTTGCATTATCTGTGAATAAGATAAGCGGCACCTCAGGATAAAAAATAAATGAATTTATTTTATTCTCCACTCGGTTTGCATTATCTTTGCAGCGGATATGGCATTTGAAAGAGAAATAAAAGAATATGAGGATTTGAGAAGGAAATACCAGACTCAAATCATCGGAATGATGAATGGGGAAGAATACGTGAAATATAACGAAATTCTCTTCTCCACACACTCTTGTGCCATAGAGGGAAACTCCTTCTCCGTTGACGACACACGCGAACTGAAAGAAAAGGGACTGGCGATGATACCAGCAGGTAAGAGCCTGCTTGAAGCATTTGAAATACTCGACCACTTCAAGGCTTTCGAATTCATGATGCAAAACATACAGCATGCTCTGGACGAGACTCTACTGAAGGAAATCAACAGGTTGGCCACTTGTCACACCCTGTCTTATCGCTGTCCTGACGCCATACCCGGAGAATACACCACTACGGATATGGCTGCAGGAGACACAGTGTTTGGCGACCACAAAAAACTGATTGCCATGGTGCCGAAACTGTTGGAATCTACGGAAAGGGCAATACTGGCTGCCGCACAGGCACAGAAAAACGAAACCAACGACAATCTAGGATCTGAAGACCATACGCATGCCATTGTCATTGCAGCACGTTTCCATGGTTTCTATGAATATCTGCATCCTTTCCGCGACGGAAACGGAAGGACTGGACGACTTGTGAGCAATTATATCCTGCTGCGCCTGGGACATCCGTTGGTAATCATTCCTTCTGAACAGCGCAAGGAGTATATTGCTGCCATGCGGATGATTCGTACGGAGGGCACCGACGAACATCTAATCCGTTTCTTCTTCAAAATGGCAATGCTGAGAATGCAGGAGGAGATAAAACAGAAGGAAGCAAACACGAAACGTTTCATGAACTTTCTTTTCTGATTTCTATAAGGATTCGGAATTATTGAAAAAAGCTACACCTCGGCAATAAAAATGAAAGTCTTTGCCTTTTCATTTTGTATTGCACTCGGTTTTGATAAAATCCTCACGCTCGGAAATGTGAATAAATTCCCATTTCTCTCGCTCAATCGGATTTTTGCATTATCTTTGGATAAGATAAGCGGCACCTCGGCAATAAAAATGAAAGTCTTTAGCCTTTCATTTTGTATTGCGCTCGGTTTGCATTATCTTTGCAGCAAATAAGTTGCAACTTAGTGTTTTTATGAAGAAAAAAAGACCATTAATCCTAATCTCCAACGACGACGGATTTGCCGCCAAAGGCATAAACAGCCTGCTGGAATACGTCAGGGGATTCGGTGACATCATAGCGTGCGCTCCGGAATCGGCACGATCTGGATTCTCATGCGCCTTCTCATCCGAAAAACCCCTCCGACTCAGACTCGTAAGGGAAGAACCGGGACTGCAGGTGTGGGCATGCAACGGAACACCGGTGGACTGCCTGAAAATCGCCATCGACCAGATATGCGACCGCATGCCGGACATCGTGATAAGCGGCATAAACCACGGCGACAACGCCTCGGTGAACAGCCATTACAGTGGTACGATGGGTGTGGCAAGGGAAGGATGCATGAAGGGAATACCATCCGTGGCATTCTCTCTGTGCAACTATTCACCCGACGCTGACTTCAGCAATACCGCACGACTGATAAAGATCATCACAGGACGAGTGTTGGAGGACGGGCTGCCAAAGAACGTATGTCTGAACGTGAACTTCCCCGACACCCCCGAGATAAAGGGAACGAAGGTGTGCCGTATGTGCAACGGCATCTGGGAGAAGGAACTGGTGAAGGAAAGACATCCCAGAGGATACGACTACTACTGGATGGTGGGACAGTTCCGCGACACGGAACCGGAAGCGACAGACACCGACGAATGGGCTCTCGCCCACGGATACGCTGCCATAACGCCAACAACGATAGACACTACGGCTTATTCTGCGATGCAGAAAATCAGCGACTGGGACCTGTAACGACAAGGAGGAACGAATGAAATACTATCTTATAGCTGGAGAGGCGAGCGGCGACCTGCATGCCTCAAGACTGATGAGGGCGATAAAGGAGAAAGACTCGCTGGCGGTGTTCAGATTCTTCGGAGGCGACCTCATGGCGGATGTAGGCGGAGCAAGGGTGAAACACTACAAGGAACTGGCATACATGGGATTCATACCCGTATTGCTACACCTGAAGACGATATTCAGGAACATGGCGCTCTGCAAGAGAGACATCGTGGAGTTCGACCCCGACGTGCTCATCCTCATAGACTATCCCGGCTTCAACCTGAGCATCGCCAAATATATTCATGCCAAGACGAGCATACCGGTATACTACTATATCTCACCCAAGATATGGGCATGGAAGGAATACAGAATAAAGAACATACGGCGCGATGTGGACGAGATGTTCTCTATCCTGCCATTCGAAGTGGATTTCTACGAGAGGAAACACAACTACCCTATCCACTACGTGGGCAACCCTACTGCCGATGAGGTGGCGGAATTCAAGGAGGAATACAAGGAGCCGTTTGCTGATTTCGCGAACAGAAACGAGCTGGACGGCAACAAACCGGTGATAGCCCTGCTCGCCGGAAGCAGAAAACAGGAAATCAAAGACAACCTGCCATACATGATAAGGGCGGCAAAGAGGGTGGCTGGAGACATATACCAGATAGTGATAGCCGGAGCACCAAGCATCTCGCCGGAATACTACGACACCTTCACGAAAGGCGACGACAGCGTGAAGATAGTGTTCGGACAGACTTACCAACTGCTGTCCCACTCCCGCGTGGCAGCGGTGACAAGCGGTACGGCAACTCTCGAAACGGCACTCTTCGACGTGCCGCAGGTGGTATGCTACAAGACTCCCATCCCGAAAGTCATCGCTTTCCTCAAGAAGCATCTGCTCAAAGTGAAATATATTTCACTGGTAAACCTCATCGCCAACAAACCGGTGGTGAAGGAACTCGTGGCAAACTCCTTCAGCGAAGAAAACATCGCCAGCGAACTGCAGCAGCTCATCGCCGACGGCGAGCCAAGACAGGCAATGCTCAAGGGATATGCCGGCATCAGAGAATCGCTCGGAGAAAAAAAGGCGGCAGAGAACGCGGCAAACATAATATGGGACCTCGGCATGAGGGACTAGGCAATCAAAAGAAACATAAAGCATATATAATGGCTGACATTAAAATTTCAACAACTTTAGGCGACATCTTCGTGCGCCTCTACGACGAGACCCCCAAACATCGCGACAACTTCATAAAGCTCGCCAAGGAAGGATATTTCGACGGAACTCTGTTTCATCGAGTGATAAAGGATTTCATGATCCAAGGCGGCGACCCCGACAGCAAAGGTGCACCGGCAGGAAAGAATCTGGGAACCGGTGGACCGGACTATACCATACCGGCAGAGTTCGTGTATCCGCAGCTCTTCCATAAGCGTGGTGCGCTGAGCGCCGCCCGTCTCGGCGACGAGGTGAACCCGGAGCGCAAGAGCAGCGGAAGCCAGTTTTATATCGTCTGGGGAAAGACCTACAAGAAATCGGAACTGCAGCAGATGGAAAGACAGATGGAGATGCAGCAGGAACAGACGATATTCAACCAGCTCGCACGCGAGAACCGCGACAAGATAATGGAACTGCGACGCAACCGCGACCGCGCCGGACTGCAGGAACTGCAAGACGAGCTCGTGGCAGAAACCAAGGCGATAAGTCTGGAGAAGGGGAAGCCCACATTCACCGACGAGCAGCGTGAGGCATACACCACCATCGGCGGCACACCGTTCCTCGACAACCAATACACCGTTTTCGGCGAAGTGACCGAGGGACTCGACGTAGTGGAGAAGATACAGGCTTGTGAGACATCGCGTGCCGACCGCCCCGTGGAGGACATCAGCATGACGGTGGAAATCGTGGAGGAATAAAAGGAGATATCGTGAGATGACGGCAGAAGAGATAATAACGAAACTTGGACATAAGGGCGTAAAGGCTACTGCAAACAGAATTCTGGTATATCGCATGCTGGAAGAGTCTGACCGCCCCGTCAGCCTTGCCGACATGGAGCGGCTCAACCTGTCGATGGACAAGTCGAGCATCTTCCGTGTGCTCACGCTGTTTCTGGAGCACGACGTCGTACACTCGTTCGAAGACGGACGCGGCATCCTCAACTACGAGTTATGCAGAAGTGACGGCAAATGCAGCCAAAGCGACAACCACGTGCATTTCTACTGCGAGTCGTGCCAGCGCTCGTTCTGTCTCGACGACATACACATCCACGACATCCCGCTGCCCGACGGATTCTACGCCCACTCCCTGTCATTCGTGGTCAAGGGAGAATGTGCCGAATGCAGACGCAAGAATCATAACCAATAGCCTACTGCCACACACTGACAGCAGAAGGGCATGAAGAATTGCCCACAGACTGCAGGAATATCATAAAGGAATATCATACAGCATTTTCAGCATGCGCCGGGATTCACAAAGTCTCGGCGCATGTCTTTTTTATACTCCATGTCGTCTTTGCAACCCGATTGCAACACAATTGCCATACCTTTGCAAACGAACAAAAGCGATACGGCTATCATTCAAATACATTCTTTATCCGCATTGCTTAACCTTTGATTCCAAACGACGATTCCCGCATAATGGAAAGCTACAGACTAAGAAAATATTAAAACATATAGATATGGACAAGAAAAAACTCACAAGAATCATACTTACCGCGGTGTTGCTCGTCATTGCCGTGGCAATAGAAAAGACAATGGGGCTCGAGGTGTGGCAACTGCTGCTGGTTTATCTCGTGCCATTCCTTCTCATCGGCTACGACGTGATAGGCGAGGCTATAGAGGGAATCAGAGAGGGCGAGGTGTTCGACGAGGATTTCCTGATGTGTATAGCCACCATCGGAGCTATGCTCATAGGCTTCCTGCCGGGAGCAGAGACTGAATTCCCCGAAGCGGTGTTTGTGATGCTCTTCTTCCAGTTGGGCGAACTATTCGAGCACTACGCCGAGGACAACAGCCGCAAGTCCATCTCACACCTTATGGAGATACGCCCCGACACGGCAAACGTAGTGAGAAACGGCAAAACGCAGGTTGTAGACCCCGGAAAAGTGGCAGTAGGCGAGACAATCATCGTGCGCCCTGGCGAGAAAATCCCTCTCGACGGCAAGATAACCGAGGGCGAGACAAGCCTCAACACCATGGCTCTCACCGGCGAGAGCATGCCGAGGAGCGCAGGAGTGGGCGAAAGGATATGCTCAGGCTGCGTCAACCTGTCGGGCGTGATAAAGATGATAGTTGAGAAATCTTTCGGTGACTCCACGGTGAGCAAGATTCTCGATCTCGTGGAGAATGCCGGAGAGAACAAGTCGAAGAGCGAGACCTTCATCTCCAAGTTCGCAAAAATATACACTCCGGTAGTGGTATACGTGGCATTGGCACTGGCTTTCCTGCCGCCGTTCTTATCCGACGACTATCTCTGCGCCCTGCCCGTATGGGTAAACCGTGCACTGACTTTCCTCGTGGTTTCGTGTCCTTGTGCATTGGTAATCAGCGTTCCGCTCACGTTCTTCGCCGGCATCGGCGGAGCATCCCGACGGGGTATTCTCATCAAGGGCTCCAACTATATGGACACGCTGGCAAAGACCAGTGTGGTGGTGTTCGACAAGACCGGCACGCTGACGAAAGGCAAGTTCGAGGTGGAAGCCATACATCCAAGTGATTTCGACGAACGGGAGCTACTGCATCTTGCTGCCCATGTGGAACGCTATTCCACACATCCGATAGCCGTTTCTCTGAAGACGGCGTTCGGCAATGAGGATGACGGCTGCCGCGTGGAGAATGTGGAGGAGATTGCCGGCAAGGGAGTGAAGGCCACAGTGAACGGCAGGACCGTGTATGTGGGCAACTCCAAGCTGATGGAAAGCATCGGTGCCGGGTGGCACCAGTGTCATAAGGTGGGCACCATCGTCCATGTTGCCGTAGACGGCACGTATGCCGGACATATTGTGGTGACCGACGTGATAAAGGATGACGCCAAGGAGGCGATAAGCCGCCTGAAGGAAACTGGTGTGGAAAAGACTGTGATGCTCACCGGCGACAGGCACGAGGTGGGCGAATATGTTGGCAAGGAACTTGGCATCGACGAATGCCACACCGAACTGATGCCTGCCGACAAGGTGGAGATGATGGAGAGCGTGATGAAAGGTAAGTCGGCTGACAAGAAGATAGTCTTCGTTGGCGACGGCATCAACGATGCGCCCGTATTGGCACGCGCCGATGTGGGCGTGGCGATGGGAGCTCTCGGCAGCGACGCGGCAATAGAGGCTGCCGACATAGTGATTATGGACGACAAGCCATCGAAGATAGCCACGGCGATAAGAATAGCACGCCGTACGATAGCCATCGCCATGCAGAACGTGGTGTTTGCGATATTCATCAAACTGCTCGTACTCGTGCTTGCCGCTTTCGGACTGGCTACGATGTGGATGGCGGTGTTTGCTGATGTCGGCGTGACAGTAATTGCCGTGATAAATGCCATGAGGGCATTGAAGGTGAAGCAGATGTAAGATACAACTCCCCCAAACGTTCTAATGACCGTTGGGGGAGTTTTTGTTGTATGCCGATTCTTATTTCTTCACCGCCTTGGCATCCAAAGGATTGTCGGGCCAACAGTGTTTGGGATAGCGCCGCTTCAGTTCTTTTCTCACGTCAAAGTATGTCTCATGCCAGAAGTTGGCAAGGTCTTGGGTGAGCTGCACCGGTTTGAATCCCGGCGAGAGCAGTTCCATGAGCAGCGGTTGTCTGCCGTCGTCCACTGTTGGTGTCTCCGTCATACCGAAACATTCCTGCAGTCTTACGCTCACCACCGGTGCTGCCGATCCCTGACGATAGTCGATGCGTATCCTGCTGCCCGTAGGCACGACGACGTATTCTGGAGCGAGCCGGTCTATCTCCTGCTGCTTGTCGTATGGTATCGTTGCCCAGATGATGTCTCTCAAGTCCAGCTTTTTCATCTCTGTCACAGATGTCATGACTCTGCTGCCTTCAACGAGATACATAGGCAGCCAACTGCCCGCCGTCTGCATCAGGTGTGGAGTTGAGATATCAGGCAGTTCCATGTCTGGATGCCAGGCGGCAACGGCAGCCACACGGTTCTGGAGTCTTGCCACATCATCGCTCCAGTCCAGCATGCTCAGCCCGTCTTTCCTCACGGCATCACACACAATCTCCACCACCCTGTCCTTGTCGGCATCGTGTATCGGTTTGCTGCCAACGATGAGTTTACCGATTCTCTGTTCCCTTCTCATCACCACCATGCCCTCTTTTGAGTTCCATGAAACATTGTCCAATGAAATTGTCTGCATCTGTTCCACATCAACCGGTGCGGCAAGATATATACGTCCGCCGTTGCTCTGTGAATAGAGAGACGCCACGGCAATCCATTTGCTTGCCGAGAGGGCATCGGTGACAGACAGCGAAGCATTGTCGCCACTGGCAAGCTTGTAGCCTCCCACATCGTCGGTTGCCATCGCCACACGTTCCGGATAGGCATAGGCAATCAGCAGTCCGGCGTCGTCGGCATCGATGGCGACATTGTCTTCGGTAGCTCCTGTAATGCGCTGGTATTCCCGTGATATCATCGCTATGCGCTGCCAGCGGCCTACGTTCCTCTTGCTTCTGCACGAGCGCAGCACTCCTATACGTATCGTAATGTCGGCAGACTCTTCGGCAGTCAGCGGGTCTTTCTCTTCGAGGATAGCAGCGATGTCGCATGCCAGACTTCTCATCTCCTTTGTGCGGCATCCCAATATCATCCTTGCCACACGTGGATGACAGGGCATTGCAGCCATCTGTTTTCCAATGGCGGTTATCTTTCCGTCGGCATCCACGGCTCCGAGGAGTTTCAGAAGATGCTGCGCCTTGCCTACGCTGCCTGCTGACGGTGGAGTGATCCATGGCAGCGAAAAGATGTCTCTCTCGCCGAATGCCGCCACCTGCAGCAGCATCGGGGCGAGGTCGGCTTCTTCTATCTCCGGCCGGCGCTGGTCGGCAAGTTGATTTTCCGTTGCCACGCTCCAGAGACGGTAGCAGGTTCCCGCCGCCACTCGTCCGGCACGTCCCGTTCGCTGCGTCATCATATCCTTACTTATTGCAACGGTATCAAGATGACTGAGTCCGCTGCGGGCATTGAACACCGGGCGGTGACACAGTCCGGCATCCACCACCACTCTCACTCCTTCTATAGTGATTGAGGTCTCTGCCACCGGCGTGGCAAGGACCACCTTTCGCTTTCCTTCGGCAGAGGGGGCTATCGCCCTGTGTTGCGCCTCTGGCGAGAGGTTGCCGTAGAGGGGCATCAAGGCAGTGGGCAGCAAAGAGTCGCCCAACAGGTCTGCCACTCTTTGTATCTCTGCCTGTCCTGGCAGAAACACCAGTATGTCGCCATCGCTCTCCCTATGCGCCCTGCTCACCATGCGTGCCACGGCAAGCGGAATGTCGGCGTTGCGACGGGAGGATGCCATAGCGATGGTGTCGTCGTCAGCATGGACCACCTCAACCGGGAACATCCTTCCCTGGCTCTCCACCAACGGGGCATGCAATGTATTGCAGAGCGACGTGGCATCAATCGTTGCCGACATCAAGACGAGGCGCAGGTCATCACGAAGGAGAGTCTGCGACTGTCTGACGAGGGCAAGGGCGAGGTCGGAATTGATGCTGCGCTCATGAAACTCGTCGAAGATTACTACAGACACCCCGTCGAGCGTAGGGTCATCCACGAGCATACGGAGGAACACCCCCTCAGTTACCACTTCTATGCGCGTTGCCTCAGAGACGCGGCTCTCGAAACGCACTCTATAGCCTACGGTCTTCCCCACGGGTTCTCCCAATATCTCCGCCATGCGTTCGGCAATCTGTCGCGCCGCCAGGCGTCTTGGCTCAAGCATCATTATCTTTCCGGCGGCAGTCCCAGCCATGATGGTAAGTGGCAGGAGTGTGGACTTTCCTGCTCCCGGCGGTGCCGTGACGACGAGAGAAATGTTCTCGTCGAGCATTCTGTTCACACCTTTGGCAATGTCGGCAGCCGGCAACGTGGCACACCTGGATATTATGTCGTCTATAGTCATCAAGATCATCTTTTATTTTCTTCTGCATGCAAAAGTAATAGTAATGATTATTGTTTTCAAACTTTTATTGATAATTTTGCACCATCTATATTTATAATCTTTCATCCCCAAAAGACAATAGTCAATTCATGCTAAATAAACAAGAATCAAGAACAACGACAATGTTAGAAAAACTCTTCGGCTTCGATCCAGCGAAGCACAACATCAAGACGGAAGTAATGGCTGGTATCACCACCTTCCTCACGATGGCATACATCCTTGCCGTTAATCCAAGCATCTTTTCGGTCCTCGCCTCCAAGGGCATGGTCACGAATGCCGTGTTCACCTCAACGGCTCTTGCTGCCATAATCGGAACACTGATGATGGCGATTTATGCCAAGAAGCCGTTCGGACTCGCTCCCGGCATGGGGCTCAACGCCTTCTTCGTGTTCACCGTGTGTCTCACCATGGGATACTCATGGCAGTTTGCGCTCACGGCGATACTCATCGAGGGACTGATATTCGTGATTCTCACAATGACACGCATACGAACCCTTATCGTTGACTCCATACCGGCTTCAATCAAGCGGGCGATAGGAGCTGGAATCGGCATCTACATAGCGTTTATCGGACTGAAGAATGCGGGCATCATAGTGGAGAGCTCCGCCACTTTCGTCACCATCGGCGACCTGCCTCACGGTTCGGCATTGCTCGGGTCGATAGGCATAGTGCTCACGTCGGTGCTCATTGCCAGACGCGTGCCGGGCGCATTGCTCATCGGAATACTCGCCACATCGCTGATAGGAATCCCGATGGGAATAACGAAATTCCAGGGAATAATGGACACTCCGCCATCTATAGAACCCATCTTCTGCCAGTTTGAATTCCACAACATTTTCACCATCGACATGGCCATCGTGGTGTTCACGTTCCTGTTCATCGACATGTTCGACACCATGGGCACGCTTGTCGGCGTATGCACCAAGGCTGGCATGATGAGAAAAGACGGTCGCATTCCTGGTCTGAACAAAGCGTTCATGGCTGATGCCGTGGCGACGATGGCTGGAGCGTGTCTGGGCTCCAGCACCACAACGACTTATGTGGAGAGTGCCGCTGGTGTGGCACAGGGCGGAAGGACCGGACTAACGGCTTTTGCCACGGCTCTCTGCTTCGTCGTGGCTCTCTTCTTCGCTCCCATCTTCCTCGCCATTCCTGCTGCCGCCACCACTCCGGTTCTCGTCATCGTGGGACTCTTCATGCTGTCGCCGATAAAAGACATCGACCTGAACAACTACACCGAAGCCATCCCCGCATTCATCACCATCGTGATGATGCCGCTGTCATACAGCATCTCCGACGGCATTCTCTGCGGCATCATAGCATACGTTGCCATAAACATCCTGTGCTGCAACTGGAAGAAGCTCAACCCTACGCTCTATATCCTCGCTGCCTTGTTCGTGATGAAATACATTTTCATTTAACCCCAAACGGGTCTGATGGGCAATTAGGCTTTATATTATAAAGAATTGTGATTGTCTCTATAAATAAAGAACCAAGGAATGACAAAAGTTATTTGCACATTCGGAGTAATTTGCTTAACTTTGTATTGTCACTGATAAAATAATCCGCATTATGGTAGAAAGATACATCAATCCACATACAGACTTTGGATTCAAGAGATTGTTTGGATCAGAATTCAACAAAGAGTTGCTGATAAGTTTTCTCAACGCTTTGTTCCGTGGAGAACAGAACGTGAAGGATGTTACCTACTTGAACTCAGAACAGCTCGGCGACCGCATAGACGCCAGGCGTGCAGTATTCGATGTGTTTTGTGAGAATGACAAAGGCGAAAAATTCATCGTAGAGATGCAAAATGTATATCAGGAGTTCCTCAAAGACCGAACAATATATTATTCAACATTTCCAATACGAGAGCAAGCGCAACGTGGCGGAGATTGGGACTTTCATCTCAATTCCGTATATACGATAGGATTGCTGAACTTCAACTTTGCAGAGGGTTTGCAGAACGCAAAGAGGTGGCATCATGAAGTGAAATTAATGGAAACAGACACCAAAGAGGTCTTCTATGACAAACTAACGTATGTATATGTAGAGATTCCCAAATTCGACAAAACAGAAAATGAACTTAAAACGATGTATGACAAATGGATGTTTGTACTGAAAAACCTCTCATCTCTAATGAAACGTCCCGCCTCGTTACAAGAGCGTGTGTTCACACGTCTGTTTGAACAAGCTGAAATTTCCAAGTTCAACCCACAGGAACTGAAATCATACGAAGATAGTGTAAATGCTTATCGCGACATCGTAAACGCAATCAAAACTGCAGAAAAGAAAAAGTTTGCAGAAGGAAAAGCAGAAGGAAAAGCAGAAATTGCCCGTGCCATGCTTGCAAAAGGAATGGATATGGAAGTGATTTCTGAATTGACAGGAATTTCAATTGGCGAACTTAAGGACTTGTAAATCCTCCTTCAAACAACCACAACCGCATGACACCAACCATTCCATTCATCAAGGAGAAATTCGACGAATACAACAGGATGATGTTCGACGGCAAACTGCCCGACATCCCCATAAGGCTTAGCAACGCCAAAGGGTTTCTCGGCATGTGCTGCTTCAAGAAGAAACGCAACGGATTGATGGGCAAGGTGGTGAACTACGATTTCGTGCTGCGCATCAACACACGGTTTGACCTGCCGCAGGAAATAGTGGAGGATACTATCATACACGAGATGATACACTACTACATCGCCAGCAACCAACTGAAGGACACGAGTGCCCACGGACAACTGTTCCGCACGATGATGAACAGCATAAACGCCAGATTCGGCAGACATATAGCCATATCACACAAACCTACGGAAACGCAGAAACAGCAGGCAAGGGAAGGCAGACGGTCATGGCATGTGGTGGCTGTGGTGACCTTCACCGACGGACGCACAGGAGTGAAGGTGTTGCCAAGAATCGTGGAACGGATAACCTACTACTACAACAAGGTGCTCTCGGCAAAGGATGTATCGGCAATACAGCTCTATATGAGCAATGACACATTCTTCAACCAGTTTCCCAACTCCTCTGCACTCAAGGTCTCGATATGCGAAGAAGAAACGCTTAAGAGTCATCTCGCCGATGCGGAACGCATGGAATGCGACGGCAAAAGAATAATCCGCAACAGATAAGAGCCTCAACGAAACGGCAATAAAGACAACTTAGACAACGATAATGACTTGACAAGGCGGCAATGACGACATGACAAGACAACAACCACAAAAAACTGCCATCATAATCAGGGCTGAACTCCATACCAGTGAAGTTCAGCCCTGATTATTCATACTAGAAGTTCAGCCATGATTATTATCGATAAACCTTTGGATTATCTTTGTTTTGCAGATAATAAAATTCTACCATAGCATTCATGGAATGAAATTCTCGCATAGGAGATGCCTGGCCTGCATCATCTCACGACCTTCCTCATGGCCTTGCCGTCTCTCACAATATATATACCCTTCGGCAGGACGGAGGAGTCTATGCGCATGCCATTGAGGTCGTAGACCTCCTTGCCCTGTAGAGCAGCGCCGGCAGAGACGCCGTTGATGGCAGACACCACCTTGTTCTCCTGAACCAAGACAATCTTCATCTCTCCCACTCCATCGGTGATGGTGATGGTGGCATCCCGCTTGTCAATGCCGACAGGCAATGCGGAATACTCTATCTGCAGGTCGTCGGCGGTATATTCTCCTGGCTCGCTGACCACCTTACACCACTGTTCGTCCGACGTTGCCGTCTTCCATCCGAGCTTCGAGAAGATGGTCTTTGTGGCTACTCCGGCTTCTTTGTCCACAAACACTGTGTCGTTGTCTACCGTCACTTCTCCCTTGTCGCTGACTTTCGCCGACACCATCACGGAGTGTTTCACCACCGGGAATACGGCGAGTGATGTCTGTCCGCCATGGGCAGCCTGGAAATAGCCCGTCAGCGGGCGCCACTCTCCATTCTTCAGCATATAGGCGGTGTTGCCGTGGTCGCGCATCGGAGCCATGGCAAAGGCGCATTCCATAGCGTCGTTTTTCTCCGGAATGCCGTCGATGACAACGAAGAACTCATCGTTGATGACATAGTCCTTGCTGAGCTGCACCTCCACCACTCCGTCGTTGGTAGTCAGCGCATAGTTCAGTTCTGTCATCGTCCATGTGTCGAGCAGGTCTATCTTCTGGTCGGGGAGTCCGTCTTTTGATGTATAGAGCGAGAACGACACATTTGCAATCTGGTCTGTCAGTTCCTCTGCCGAGGCTTTGGTGAAGTTGACATACATACCGGTGAGGAGCATCGGCGTGGACGGCTTCGAGAACTTCTCTGCCCATGCCGTGATGCCGAGTTTGTTGGCTCCCGGCAGGGTAAGGTTGCCATCGGTGAAATTGGTCTGATATCCGTCCTTGGGTTCGAAATTCGTGATGTAGCCGTCGAACTGCACCTGCACGCTGTCATCCTGGAACGTGTAGCCGGTCTCGTTCTGGGCGATGTGTGTTACATACCATTTGTTCATCTTCTCATGACTGAAATCCACGTCCTTTGTAGTGAATATACCCTTTGGGGTGAATATAGGGTCGGTGTTGTTTTTCAGTTCATACTCTGAATATATCGCCCATGAATACTGGTCGGGAAATCCTGTAGAGCGGTCGGTGTAATGCACGGTGGCGAGCGGTGCCACCATACGCATCCTCGTGGTGAGATCGCGGAATTCTGCCGGCCATCCCACCTGTGCCGTCGGCTCCTGTCCTTCAACGCTTACGAAGGCTGTCTTGGTCACCTCGTCTTCTTCATCGCCGGCTTTCACTTTCAGCGTTACGTCGTAGTTGCCGGGCTTGGTGTAATATACGGTAGGGTTCTGGTCAGTCGAGGTCTCCGGCGTGCCGCCGGGGAATGTCCATTCCCACGACTCCGGGGTGCCGGCGGTGAGGTCGGCAAACTGTATCTCCTCGCCTGTCTTCACGGCAATCTGGTCGATGGTGGTCATACTGCTCACCGTGAGTCCGTCCACATAGAAGTCGCCGAGGTATCCGCCAACGTTGAAGCCATCGTCGGTTCCCGGACCGTAGGTGAGGCGCAGCTTCACCGTCTTGCCGGCAAATTCGGTGAGGTCGGCATCCACCTTTCGCCATGCGCTTCCCTTGTCGGCAACGCCCGTGCTCTTCCAGAGGTCTGTCTGAGTGGCGAAGCCGTCGGCTGAAGCACTGATTGTCAGAGTGGCGTATTCGTTCCACATTGTGTCGAAGTATACGTATCCATGAAATTGTGCATTGGCGGGCACGTCGATGTCTTTGCTCGTTATCGTGCCGATGGTGCGGCGCACGATATTATATGGTCCGTCGATATGCAGCGATGCTTTGTCATCGGGGTCGATGCCTGTGAATGCCTTGTCGCCGGAGGGCTGCTTCAGGGTAAAGGCCACGTTGTTGCCTTCGCCATTGTCCTGGGTCCAGTCGGCAAGCGTACCGTTGTCGAAGTTCTCTGCCCATACCGTTTCCTGCCCTGTCGCGGCGTTCTTCACACTGAAGTCTGCCTTCACTCCCTTGGCATCGGCACGGCGGATGGTGCGGGGCATGCTCGACGGAAATGGCGCAGGACGGTATTCCAGGCGTAGTGCCTTACTGTCTTTGGCCGGATTGGCGGTTTGTATTTTGCCTACTAAGACCTTGTTGTCGTCGGTGGCGTATGCTGTATATGCCATGCCTGCCGCGACGGCTAAAACGAACGATGTGGTAAGTAATCTATTCATAACGTTTTCCCTTTTGTTTATACTTTTGTTTCGCATGTATCCCACATGCTGTCATATTGACGAATTGTCTGCAAATTTATGTATTTTAATTAAGAAGCGCAAGGATATAACGTATAAACAGCCATTTTTGACTACAAATAAGACAATCGAACCCCAATCGGTCATTAGACCGTTTTAATGCTGTGTTTTATAACTGCTTGCAGTCTTTTGTTTTTTATAAGGCGTCTTTTGCCTGTTTTTAATTCGCAATAGCCCACTATTACTCATTAAAATCCAAACGAAATCCACCCTTCTAAAAAACAAAATCCAAGCAAGCCCTAATGCCCGATTTGGGTTAACAGAGTTACCAGTTATTCTTCCGCTCTTTCTTTTTATTTGAATACTCCGTTTTATAGGTTCTAACTCCAATTAATATTAAAAATGTGCAAGTTTGCCACTTTTTGATATTAAAAATGTGTATTTTTGCCGAAAAATCATATTAACGAAGGAATTATGGCAGAAATACAAAGATTAATATTAGATAAATTGAAGGCATGGAAGGAGAATCCGCATCGCAAACCCTTGGTGTTGCAGGGCGCACGCCAAGTAGGTAAGTCGTGGGCATTGAAGAAGTTTGGCAGGGAATCTTTTGAGGATATGGTATACATCAACTTCGATACGATGCCAGCCATGAAGGAGGATTTTAAACGTACCAAGGAACCCTTGAAACTCATTAAGTCGATGGAGCTGATGACGGGGAAGAATATTTCTCCAACTTCCACTCTGATTGTTCTTGATGAGATTCAGGAATGCAATGAAGCTTTGAATAGCTTGAAATATTTCTGTGAGGATGCTCCTGAGTACGCTGTTGTGTGCGCAGGTTCACTCCTGAGAGTGGCTCTTAATCGTACAGGAGCGTCTTTCCCTGTGGGCAAGGTGGACTTCATGACGCTTTATCCCGTATCGTTTGCTGAATATCTGAGGGCAGCAGATGCTCAGCTCTATCATTCTTATCAGATGATAGACGAGGTGATGGCTGTGCCCGAGGTGTTGCACCAGCAGCTGATAGATGCTTACAAGTTGTATCTTGTGTTAGGAGGAATGCCCGAGGCGGTAAGTGTCTACATCGATACTCGTTCGTGGGCGGAAGTAAAGGTGGTTCAGGATGCTATCCTCCAGTCTTATTCCCTGGATTTTGCCAAGCACATCAGCAACAAGGATATCCCACGTGTGTTTCAGGTTTGGGGCAATTTGCAGAATCAGCTGGCTCGTGAGGACAAGAAGTTCCGTTATGCTGATATTCAGAAAGGGGCTAGGGCACGTGAGTATGAGGGAGCCATCGAATGGTTGTGCCTGGCTGGATTGGTGCATCGGGTTTCGGCGATAGGAACTCCTTGCCTGCCGCTCTCTGCCTATAAAAAAGACAATGCCTTTAAGCTTTATCTCAATGATGTGGGTTTATTGGGGCGCAAGTTTGATTTGGATGCTACTACGATATTGATGGGCGACAATCTCTTTACGGAGTTCAAGGGGGTGATGGCAGAAAACTATGTCCTTCAGGCTTTGGTTCGCCAGTATGGCAGTCAGCATTATTATTGGACTTCTGGCAATACGGCAGAAGTGGAGTTTCTTTTGCAGGATACAGGTAAAATCATTCCTATCGAGGTTAAGGCTGATAAGAATGTCACGGCGAAGAGCCTGGCGTATTATCGTAAGCAATATCTCCCTAAACTATCAATTCGCCTTTCTGCTCTTAACATGAGGAAGGACGATGATTTGCTTAATCTTCCATTATATCTGGTTGATAAATTGAAAATGTTTGTAGGGAATTTTGAGCTTGATGAATAAATGGCAAGCCAAAAAGAGCTTTGGATTATAACGCTATTGCAAACGTTTACTACGCTAACCCATTAAAAAAAATGCCGTTAGCGTAGTAAACTTTTCATTTTTTCGCTTCTTCCTTGTGTCCTTCACATTTATCTTTTTGAAGGTTGTAGCGGATTAGCCTCTATTTATGTATATGCCGAGAAAGTACCTGAAATGGGTTATGGTGTATTTGAAAATTGTGATGCCAAGAAATGTACTGTTTATGTTCCTAAGGGAACTTATGATGATTATTGGCTCTCAGACTTTGGCTACTTCTTCGAGAATATAGTAGAATTCGATGCTACAGGCATCGACAAGACTACAACCTCTACCGATGTTGAGGAGGTATCTCGCTATTCTGTAAATGGTCAGCGATTGGTAGGTTCAACCAAGGGATTGAATATCGCGAAGTATAGCGATGGTAGCGTGAAGAAAGTGGCTGTAGAATAAGACGAAAGCATCCTTATAATATTTGGGGTACGACCAATCGTGCCCCTTTTTGTTTCTAATCTGTCTTATATCTTAACTTTTTTGTCTTTTATTGCCCCAAAAGTATGTTTTTCTCGAGATTTATGGATTTTGATGACAAAATATTGTATCTTTGCGATGCTTATTTAACGCGCATTAATTTAACGGCTGTTACATTATGAAGTTTTATGATCGGAAAAAGGAGATAGAGATACTGCGCAGGAACTGGGAAAAATCGGCTAAGCATTCCCTTTTTACTGTGATGATAGGCAGAAGACGTATCGGAAAGACGCTTCTTTTGCTCAAGACGGAGCAAGAGCAGAAGATGCTGTATCTATATGTGTCGAAGGACAACGAACGTGTGTTGGCGGAGAAATTCCAAAAGGCAGCCGAGGAAGTGCTGGGACTTCAAGTATATGGTAGAATGGAGACTTTTGCACAGTTCTTCGAGCAAATCATGAAGTATGGAAAGGAACATCATTTTACCATCGTCTTCGATGAGTTCCAAAACTTCTTGAATGTGAATCCAGCCATCCCAAGCCATATTCAGGACATTTGGGATAGATACCACGAATCAACCATGGTCAATCTCGTGGCTTGTGGCAGCATCTATAGCATGATGCACAAAATCTTCGATAACGATGACGAGCCTCTATATGGCAGGAAGGATTGCGAGATAAGGCTCAAGTCATTTAGGATAAGCGTTATCAAGGAAATCTTGCATGACTACAACCCCAACTATACTTCTGAAGACTTGCTTTGCCTGTATATGTTGACTGGTGGTGTAGCTAAATACATCGCCTTGCTGATGGATGCAGGAGCGACCGACAAAGAGAGTATGCTCCGTTGGGCAACAAGCTCGGAAAGTCCTTTAATCACAGAGGGTAAGGAAATTGTGTTGTCGGAGTTTGGCAAGGATTATGCCAACTATCTCAGCATCATGCAGCTGGTAGCTGGGGGAATGACGGTTCAGAACCAGATAGATAATATCATCGGCAAGAATACGGGTACCTATCTGAAGCGACTGGAGGAAGACTATAACTATGTGAGCAAGTTGACACCGATGTTTAGCAAGCCTGGCAGTAGAAACCTCAGGTGGAGTGTGGAAGATTGCTTCCTGCGCTTCTGGTTCCGTTTCGTCTTGCCTAATCAAGCTTTGATAGAAACGGAACGCAACGACTTGCTCTTGGAAATCGTGGAGCGAGATTACAATGACTATACGGGACTAGTACTGGAACAATATTTTCGCCAAAAGATTGCTGAGGAGGAGCGTGTTACCTTGGTTGGAAATTATTGGGACAGGAAAGGAATGAACGAGATAGACCTTATCGCACTCAACGATATTGACAAGACGGCATTGGTGGCAGAAGTGAAGCGTAATGCCGACCGATATAATCCTAAACTCTTACAGGAGAAATTTGAATCGATTCGTAGTAATTTCGGAAAGTATAACGAAGTGCAGCTGATAGGCTTGTCTATGCAGGATATGTAAGGCTGATACATCGAAAGATAAAGAGCGGAAGAACAACCATGGGTTAACAGAGTTAACAGTTAACAGCTGTTTTTTCGCTCTTTCTTCTCTAAACTTCTCTCTTAAATATCAAAAGTTTACTACGCTAACCCATTTTGAAAAATGGCGTTAGCGTAGTAAACTTTTCATTTTTTCGCTTCTTCCTTGTGTCCTTCACATTTATCTTTTTGAGGGTTGTAGCGGATTAGCCTCTATTTATGTATATGCTGAGAAAGTACCTGAAATGGGTTATGGTGTATTTGAAAATTGTGATGCCAAGAAATGTACTGTTTATGTTCCTAAGGGAACTTATGATGATTATTGGCTCTCTGACTTTGGTTACTTCTTTGAGAATATAGTAGAATACGATCCAACAGGCATCGACAAGACTACAACCTATACCGATGTTGAGGAAGTATCTCGCTATTCTGTAAATGGTCAGCGATTGGTAGGTCCAACCAAGGGATTGAATATCGTGAAGTATAGCGATGGTAGCGTGAAGAAAGTGGCTGTAGAATAAGACGAAAGCATCCTTATAATATTTGCATTGGCTAAGACAATCACAACAATACAAATTAAGCTACCTCTGAACAAGAAGGTTTACACCCAAACCATGCTGATGGCAAGACATCAGAAAATAGCTAAACTCTTTGACGAAGAATTTTGGGTGACGCAATGACGAAGTCAGGAAAAAGAAAACCGTATCAGAAACTAATCCGACACGGTTTCTTTTTTTTATACCGTTTTTTCCTATATTGCGGCATTACAGGAATGCCTTTCCTACAGATCTCATTTTCACTTTCTGGTCACTCTGAACCAGTCTGCATCAATCCAGCCGCGGTTGGTCTTCTGTCCTGGCTCGTATGCCACGAAGCCTATCTTGGCTCCTATCCACTTGCCTTCGCGCATGGTGAACTCGGTGCCACACTTGGTGTACTTCTTGCCGTCGAGACTGTAAGAGAAATGCATCTTGCCATCGTTCACGCTCATACGCATATAGATGTCGATGTGAGTGCCTGGCTGATAGTCTATCTGGTCTACTGCTGTTGGCTTGAGTGTGGCGATAAGCTGCTCCGTCTGCGGTTTGCCCTTGTCGGCGCTCTTGCATGAAATCTGAAGGAGCTGGAAATCATTGCCCACACGCTTCACCACAAGGCCAGAATAGTCGAGACCCATCATCAGCAGTCCGCCGGTCTGGTTCTGGTCTTTTGATGTGAAACGGATTTTGGTGGTGGCTGTGAACTTGTCGGCTGGTGTCTTCTGCAGCAGCAGGTTAGGCACTTCCCAGAGGTTCTGGAATTTCTCCGACACCTTGTGGGTGTATACTCTATACGAACCGAAGGCTGTCGGCATACCGAAGGTCTCATTGTAGTTGGCATGCCATTGCCATTGCAGTCCGAGTCTGGTGTCGCTGAACTCATCGCTCTCTGCCGGATTCACCACCTGCACCTTGCCTGAGGTCTTCGGCTTGCGGTATGTCGTGACGGGTTCGCCACAGTAGTCGCCGTCTTTGTCTACACCCATCACTGGCCAGTTGTCCTTCCATGTCACTGGCTGCAGATGCACCACGCGGCCATAGGCTTCCTTGTCTTGGAAATGCAGAAACCAGTCTTCGCCGAATTTGGTGTGTACCCATGCGCCCTGATGAGGACCGTTTATCTTTGTCTTGCCCTGGGCGAGAACCACCTTGCTCTCGTATGGACCGAACGGACTCTTGGAGCGCATCGCCACCTGGAAGCCAGTAGGCACTCCGCCGGCAGGAAACATCACCCAATACCATCCGTCGCGCTTGTATATCTTCGGTCCTTCGCAGGTGCGGCTCTCGGTGCCGTTGCCGTCGTAGATAATCACGGGATTGCCGATGGGTTTAGTACCGTCGGCAGACAACTCACGGATAGCGATTACGGAGGCGAAACGCGAACGGCTGTTGGCGTATGCGTTGACGAGATAGCAGCGGCCGTCGTCGTCCCAGAGTGGTGTGGGGTCTATCAGTCCCTTGCCCGGAATCACACACAGCGGTTTCGACCATTCGCCGGCCGGGTCTTTGGTCTTAACCATAAACACGCCATAGTCGGGATCGCCCCAATAGATATAGAACTCGCCGTTGTGATAGCGTATTGACGGTGCCCAGATGCCGTTGCCATGGGATGGCCGGTCGAATTCCTGCTTCGGCTCCAGTTCCTTAACGGCATGGCCTACTATCTCCCAGTTTACCAGATCCTTGGAATGGAGGATGGGCAGACCGGGGATGCAGTTGAACGAACTTGCCGTGAGGTAATAGTCTTCGCCGGCGACACACACGTCGGGGTCGCTATAGTCGGCATTGATAACGGGGTTGGTGTAGGTGCCGTTGCCATTGTCTGGGCTCCACACCTGCGACTTGTACTGTGCCAGCGCTGCCATAGGCAATGCGAGCATCATCAGCAGAAGGTGCTTTCTTTTCATAATCGGTTATGCTATTTTGATTTGTTAGTAATTGTCTGTTTCGCCTTACAACACGTTGACGTATTCGCCTTCGATGCGTTGCAGCTTCAGCTGGTAGTTCACGTCGTGTACGATGCTCATCAACCGTGCGTGCTCGTCATCACCGCCATAGAGCGAGAGGGCAAGATGCCCCATCGTGCGGCGCAGGTTTATCTCCACACACGGATGGAGCAGAAACCTGTCGCCTTCGGCTCCAGCCACAACCATCATGTCGACGCCGAGTTCTCCCGCATAGCGTCCGGAGAGCATGGCGGTGAGATTATGCTCCAGACGACTGGCTATGTCGTCGAGAAGCGTCGCGCTGACATAGCGGCTGAGAAGGTCGCGCTTGAACCGTTCGCTGCCCACCACATTGCCCGTATACTGGGCGTTGAGGGTCTTGAACACCGACAGTCCGCAATATCTCACGCCTCCATCGGGAGTGGAGACGAACTCCATGGCGAAGTCGCACATCTTGTTATAGCGGGGTTCTATCATCACCTTGCCCTGATGTTGCAGCGTGTGTCTTATCCATGACAGTTTGGGCTGGTCGGCAGCGTCGCTGACATAGCGCACTCCCCTGCCCGACGAGCTCCACGGGGCTTTCACCACGACATTGCCCAGCTGGCGGATGATGCTTTGAGCCTCATCCATGGCAGTAGCCACGAAGCTCTCGCCACAGGTGTCGCCTTCAATTTCTTTTCTCACCGCGTGCAGCATTTCCTTCGTCTGCTCGCGGTCTGAGAAGCGGCGCACGTCGGCAAGCTGTCCCTCGGTGGGCAGGATGTCGGCGGCGACTCCGTTTTCGGCGAGTTCCGCACATACCCTGCGGTCCCATCCCCAGGGTTTCACGCCATCAAGGGGCAGCGAGGCGAGGTCGGTCTTCTCCACGAACAGCACGTCGGCAATCATCCCCTTATACTGTTTGGATGCTTTCAGGGCATATTTGATGTCGTCAACGAGGACGGCATCTCCGTCTTTCGCCCAGAAAGCGGGCAGAAAACCAAGATTCATACGCATCTCCTGAGCCACATGGGGTATCGTGAGGTGTGGCACGTCATAAGCGAGTGCTATATCGTGTTCGGGGTTGAATATATGTAAATCCACGTGCTGTATCGTTACCGTTGTTTGTTTTCTTTATCCTATTGAAATGACCATCCCAAAAAACATTTCTTCTCTTATTATGGAAGTCATATTCTTTATCGAGTGCAAAATTAAATAAAAAAGCGTACATTTGCACTTATTAAAAGACAAAAAATGAATAACGACCCAACGATATGCGCAATAGCCACCGCACAGGGCGGTGCGATAGGAATAATAAGAGTCTCTGGCAATGAGGCGATTGAGATAACGGAAAAGATTTTCTCGCCGGCGGGAAAAGCCGACAGGCAACTGCACGACAGAGCGCCATACTCCATCGCCTTCGGCAGGATAACCGACGGAAAGGGAGAGACCGTGGACGAAGTGCTGGTGAGCGTGTTCCGTGCTCCCCATTCTTACACGGGCGAAGACTCCACGGAGATTTCCTGTCATGGCTCGGCGTATATACTGCAGAGGGTGATGACGCTGCTGATAGAGAACGGCTGCGCGGCTGCCGGACCAGGTGAGTTCACGCAGCGTGCCTTCCTCAACGGCAAGATGGACCTCTCGCAGGCTGAAGCCGTGGCCGACCTCATCAGCTCTACCAACAAGGCCACTCACGACATGGCACTCAGCCAACTGAAGGGACACTTCAGCAACGAGCTGTCTGACCTGCGCGAGCATCTGCTGAAGCTCACTTCGCTACTGGAACTGGAACTCGACTTCTCTGACCACGAGGAACTGGAGTTTGCCGACCGCACGGAGCTATACGCCCTTGCCAACGACATCCATCAGCGGCTCGTATCGCTCATCCATTCGTTTGAAATCGGAAACGCACTGAAAAACGGCATACCGGTGGCTATCGTCGGCAACACCAACGTGGGAAAGAGCACGCTGCTCAACCTCCTGCTGCATGAGGAGAAGGCTATCGTGAGCGACGTGCACGGCACGACACGCGATTTCATTGAAGACTCCACCATCATCAACGGCATACAGTTCCGCTTCGTTGACACCGCCGGCATCCGTGACACCGACGACGTAGTGGAAAGCATCGGCATCGAGCGCACTTACCAGAAGATGCAGGAGGCGAAGATAGTGCTCTGGCTTATCGACCGGCAGCCTACAACGGCTGAAATCGACGACATAAAGGAGCGTGTGGACGGAAAGAGACTCATCGTGGTGAGAAACAAGATTGACAAGTCTGGCGAAACGACTTCGGCTGACAAGTCTGTCAAGGCCCCTTCTGCCGCTACCGGTCTGGTATCAGAATGGTTGTCGGACTCCTTGGCCGGCACCGACTACAAGACTGTGGACATCAGCGCCAAATACGGCACCAACATTCCCCAGCTTGAGCAGCTCATCGTAGAGGCAGCCGACATACCCCAGATTTCAGAGAGCAACATCGTGATAACCTCTGCCCGCCACTACTCTGCCCTTCTCCGTGCCGACGAATGTCTGCAGCGTGTCATCGACTCCATGAACATCGGTCTCAGCGGCGACCTCCTTGCCGAAGACCTCCGCATGGTCATCGACCACCTCGCCGACATCACCGGCGAAGAGCGGATAACAACAGAAGAAACGCTCCAGAAAATATTCCGGGAGTTCTGCATCGGGAAATAAGTCGTGATAAACAACGATTAATATCGACAACAAATGATAGTTAAGGTGCTCAAAATGAGCACCTTTCTTTTTAGCCTTACTATTGGTTATAATCAATGGTAAGGCTTTTTTAGCACCTTTTTGT
>OJKP01000663.1_pt1 | contig 24209 bp, 11 predicted proteins | sample 1596521 | NCBI WGS metagenome assembly OJKP01 (sample SAMEA4350130, study PRJEB24818) | metagenome | biome: human; feature: gut; material: faeces | place: Denmark | collected 2013-09
CGATCAACGGATCAAGGATGCGCGAAGTGGATTCCAGCGGGTCGACGGCCGGATAGATACCGAGCTCGGTGATCTTACGGCTCAATACCGTGGTGGCATCCAGGTGCGTAAAGGTCGTTGCTGGAGCCGGGTCCGTCAAGTCGTCTGCGGGTACATAAACTGCTTGGACGGATGTGATGGAACCTTTCTTGGTGGAAGTGATGCGTTCCTGCATGGCTCCCATTTCGGTCGCCAGTGTCGGTTGGTAACCGACGGCAGACGGCATACGTCCCAAAAGGGCGGATACCTCCGAACCGGCCTGCGTGAACCGGAAGATATTGTCGATAAAGAAAAGGATGTCTTTCGTTTCCCCTTCTGCCGCCAGGTCACGGAAAGACTCGGCGATCGTCAGTCCCGAAAGGGCGACCGAAGAACGGGCTCCCGGCGGTTCGTTCATCTGCCCGAACACCAGTGTCGCTTGCGACTTGGCTAGTTCGTCGTAATCGATCTTGGACAAGTCCCAATGGCCTGCCTCCATGCTTTTCTTGAATTCTTCGCCATATCGGATGACTCCGGACTGGATCATCTCGCGCAGCAGGTCGTTTCCTTCACGTGTACGTTCGCCCACACCGGCAAAGACGGAAAATCCGTTGTTCTTCTTCGCGATGTTGTTGATCAGTTCCATGATCAGGACCGTCTTCCCTACGCCGGCTCCTCCGAACAGACCGATCTTGCCTCCTTTGGAATAGGGTTCGAGCAGGTCGATCACCTTGATACCGGTGTACAAGACTTCACGGCTGGTGGTCAGGTCTTCGAACTTGGGCGGTTCGCGATGGATCGGAAGAGCTCCTTTCTTGTCGAGTTCGGTCATCCCGTCGATGGGATTCCCCGTTACGTTCATCAAACGCCCTTTTACCTGGTCGCCGACCGGCATCGTGATGGGCGTACCGTGTGAAACGGCTTCCATTCCTCTCTTCAGTCCGTCTGTCGTGTCCATCGCTACGGTGCGGACCGTGTTTTCCCCAATATGTTGTTGGACTTCCACAATCAGGATTTTTCCATTGGGGCGTGTTATCTCCATTGCGTCGTGGATACGCGGAAGTGTAATCTTTTCGTCCTTGTCATTATTGAAATGAATGTCCACGACCGGACCGATAACCTGTGAGATATAACCTTTTATTTCTCCCATACAATCTCTTTTTTCCTTAAACCTATTCAAGTCTTCGGCTGCAATATTACGAATTATGAATTTTCAAAAACCGGAAATATTACTTTTTGAGTCTTTTTGTACTTAGTTAAATATTCAACTAAATTCAACCTCTTCTGAAATAAACCAATTAAGTTCTGAAATAAACCAAAATGAAGGGAATAGCTTGTTTTATAAATCGGATAGATAGAGGATTCTAAGCGAAATAGGGTATTTTTCGGACGGGAAAAGAATGAAATGTTTTACTTTGTTAAATAAAAAGGATTACTCATCTGTTTTATCTACCTTTGTAACGGATTATGGTGTAACCGTATTAGCTTCCGCAGACGGTTAGTAAAAGGGAATCCGGTGAAAGTCCGGAGCTGTACCCGTAGCTGTAAGTTCTGAAACCCCGGCAAATCTTGTTGCCACTGGCGGTTCGATTGACAATTGCGAATTGACAATTTGAACGCCGGGAAGGCTGCCGTTAGTTGATAATTGCCAATTGTCCATTATCAATTGTCAATTGTACAGGGGGGAACAAGCCAGAAAACCTGCCATTATCCTGTATCCGGTTTCTCGGGTGAAGGAACTGAAGAATCAAAAAGGTATGCAGAATTTATTTGTGAAATGCTTGTCGGGCTTGTTATGTGCCTGGCTGTTCCCGTTCATCGCGTTGTATGCGCAGGTGGACACGACAACCTACCACCAGCTTTCGGGTGTCGAGGTAGTGGGAAAGGCACGTCCTTCCACAACCCGCGAGAGCACGCCGCTTCAGGTGATGGACAAGGCAGGGATCGAACGGCTCGGCGTGCAGGACCTTTCGGAAGCCGTGAAGCGTTTCTCCGGTGTGACCGTGCAGGATTACGGAGGCATTGGAGGCTTGAAAACCGTTTCCGTCCGCAGCCTCGGAGCCAAACATACGGCTGTCAGCTACGATGGGGTGACGGTCACGGATGCGCAGAGCGGCCAAGTGGATATCAGCCGTTTCTCTCTGGACAATGTCGACATGATCTCCCTGTCAATCGGCCAAGCCGACGACATCTTTCAGACAGCACGAATGTATGCTTCGGCAGGGGCATTGAGTATAAAGACGAGTCGTCCTGTATTCACAGATCGCTCGTATCATCTGAAAGCGCAATTAAAAGCAGGTTCGTTTGGTTTGGTAAATCCATATTTACGGTATGAACAGAAGTTAGGGAAGCATTTGTTTGCAACGGGTCAGGTTGATTGGTTGCGTGCAGATGGCCGTTATCCATTTGTTATTCAGAATGAGCAGAAGGCGGAGTCGGGAAAAAGGATAAACAGTGATATCCAAACGTTGCGTACAGAATTGAATTTGTTTACTGATTTAGGTAAAGGAGGCGAACTGAATCTGAAAGGTTATTATTTCGATTCGGAGCGAGGATTGCCAGGATCTGTTATTCTTTATAATGATTATGCAAAAGAAAGGTTATGGGATAAAAACTATTTCGTACAAGGATATTACAAGAAACAATTTGAATCTGATTTTTCTTTGCAGGTACAGGGAAAATATAATTATTCTTGGAACAAGTATGTTGACTTTAATAACAATTATACAGAAGGAAAACAGGAAGATCGCCATACTCAACGAGAATACTATATTTCGGGCGGAGGATTATATACACCAATTGAACACTTATCATTTTCTTTGACTACGGATTTTTCTGTGAATACATTAAAGAACAATCTGCCGGACTGCCCTTTCCCTACCCGATATACCTCATTGTCTGTATTGGCAGTACAATATAAAGACAACAGATTGACGACTACAGCTAGCTTACTGAATACTTTTATCGCGGAAAAGGTGAAAACTGGTGATAAGCCTTCAGACCGTAAACGATTATCACCAAGTGTTAGTGCTTCATGGCGGGTTTTACCAGAGCAGAATTTACGGATACGAGCTTCATTTAAAGATATTTTCCGAGTGCCGACTTTTAATGATATGTATTATTTGAGGATTGGAAACACCAATCTGAAACCGGAGAGAGCGACACAATACAATATTGGGATGACATGGGGAGATAGGCCTTCTTCGATATTATCTTATTTAAATATTTCGGTAGATGGTTATTATAATCGTGTGCGAGATAAGATTGTAGCCCTTCCTACTCTTTATATATGGAAAATGATGAATATGGGGGAAGTGTCGATTAGTGGAATTGATGCAAACTTGTCAGCAGAAATATCTTGTTCTGATTTTGTTAGTTTTCTATTACAAGGCAATTACACTTGGCAAAAAGCAATTGACATTACAAATGAATCTGCAAAGAATTATAGTGATCAGATCCCTTATACACCTAGACATGCAGGTTCTGCGTCTTTATCAATACAAAATAAATGGTTGAATGTCTCTTATCTACTTTCTTGTGCAGGTGATCGATATTCATTGCCTCAGAATATTAAGGAGAATCGGATAGATAGGTATATAGAACAGACTATTTCCGTAAATAGAGAGTTTAGTCTTCGTTATTTTAAATTCCGTTTACAAGGTGAAATTTTGAATATTGGGAATATTAATTATGAGATTATAAAGTATTATCCGATGCCAGGACGCTCATTTCGAGTATTGGTGTCATGTTATTTTTAATGATTCATAAATAAAAAAAAGATGAAAAAGAAGTATTTATTATTAGCGTTATGTTCTTTAATGACAGTGTCGTTTGTTTCTTGTGATAATGAAGATGATCCGAAACCGGATGTTCCAACCGAAATTTCTACTACAGGTGTCTATTTGTTAAATTCCGGAAAGATGTACAGTAATAATTCTACTTTGGATTATTATAATCCGGAGACAAAGAAACTGACAACTAAAGTTTTTGCAGCCGCGAACGGACGTGGCCTTGGCGATACGGCAAATGATATGCTTATTTATGGTTCTAAGATGTATATTGCAGTAAGTGAATCTGCCATAATCGAAGTAACGGATTTGTCCGGTAAGTCTTTAAAGACAATCAGTCCCAAAGACGAATCCAATGTACCTCAGCAACCCCGTATGCTTACAGCTGTCGATGGAAACGTTTATGTGACACTGTTTGACGGACATTTGGCTTGCATCGATACTACATCGATGGAGATTGTAAAGAAAGTGAAAGTTGGTCCTAATCCGGAGGGGGTTTGTGAGTTGAATGGAAAATTGTATGTGGCAAATTCTGGTGGTTATAACTTGGTGCAAGACTCTACACTGTCTGTTGTCGATATAAATACATTTGAAGAAGTTGGAAAAGTTATCGTGACAATCAACCCGAAAACAGTACAAAAAGATGATAAAGGCAACTTGTATGTCTTATCTTTGGGGAACTGGGGGAATATTGGAAATGAATTACAACGTTTGAATGTCACAACAGGTGATCGGGAAGTTATTGCTGCCAATAGTCAGATTGTTTCAACTTTATGTAATGATAAGATTTATATTTATAGTGCTAAACAGGAAAATTGGGTTGTTACAGATTATGATTTCAAAGTTTATGATATAGAAAAAGGAGAGATAGAAGAAAAGAGTTTTATTACTGATGGAACAAAAGTTGAGAAAACTTATTGTATGAGTTCAGATCCTGTTACTGGGAATGTATACATTGGAACATCTGATTATACCAACACAGGTGATATGTTTATTTTTTCTCCTGAAGGCAAGTTGATCGATCAGCTTGCTTTGTCTGGTTTGAATCCGATGGGCGCTTATTTTTTGACAACTGAAAAGTAAGAGTTTTTTTTAATGAAATATATTGTATGCCTATTATTGACTTTTTGGGTTGTGGCTTGTTCACAACCTAAAAAGTCCTACCCCGAAAACTCCCTTTCTTCCGACACCATCCGTTACGCTCAAGGTTTTACCGTGCATCATTTTGATGGTTATACGGCTGTTGAAGTGCGCGATCCGTGGGATAGTACGTGTTTGTTGCAACGGTATCTTTTGGTGGATCGTGAACGGCCTGTTCCCGGAAATCTTCCGAAAGGGACGGTTGTGCGGGTTCCGGCTCGGAATATCGTGGTTTATACATCCGTGCATGCGGCTATTATCGACCAGTTGGGCGAGACGGGACGGATCATAGGCGTTTGCGAACCTCGCTATATGGACACTCCTGCCATTCAGGAAGGACTGAAGGCCGGACGGATTGCCGATATGGGAGAGGCGACCGCCCCTAATGTGGAGATGATGATCGACAAAGGGGCTGAGCTTGTGATCGTTTCCCCTTTCCAGAATAGCGGTTACGGACCTGTCGAGAAACTGGGGATTCCCATCCTTGAAGGGGCGGACTATATGGAGTCGTTGCCTTTGGGACGTACCGAATGGATTCGTTTCTACGGGATGCTGTTCGGAAAGGAGGCGTTGGCCGATTCTATTTTCAGGCAAACAGAAAAAAACTATCTCGACCTGAAACGGCTGGTCAAGGCCGATATGTCTCGCCCTACCGTTATCTCTGAAAAGAAATTCGGCGCTTCCTGGTTTATGCCGGCAGGAGATAGTTATATCGCCAATATGTATGCCGATGCCGGGGCCGATTATGTTTTTAAGGAACTTCCCGGAGCAGGCAGTACGCCTTTGGCTTTCGAGACGGTGCTCGACCGGGCTATCCATGCCGATATGTGGCTGGTTAAATATAACCGCTCCGAAGATATGACCTATGGTGACCTGCGTGCCGAATATACACCGTACGAAAACTTCGACGCCTTTAAGAACCGCCGGATTTATTCCTGTAACACAGGGCTTGTCCCTTATTATGAAGAATTCCCTTTGCATCCCGATTACCTGTTGAAAGACTTGATCTGGGTATTCCATCCGGAATTGCTGCCCGGCTACACTCCTCGTTACTATCGGAAGATGCAGGACTAACCGGCAACGAAACCACAAAGAGCAAATCTTCAATGCAAGTTTCAGAAAACAACTATCATACTGACATGTTTGAATTCATGGCGTTATAAACCAGTGTGTTACGCCATGATAGTTCCTGTTTTCAACTGTCATTTATCTATCATTACTATCATAGGTAGAAATTTGTAATGCGCTTTGCATCAGTTGCTTATTGAATATTGTGCACATGCAGGTACATACAGAGACCTGCAAAAAGAGGTTTCAAATACGTTGAAACAGCCTGTTTTTTGATAAGGACAAGCAGCTTTTTTGCCAAAAACAACTTGAGAAGCTTCTTCAGACCCGGGTGTGGTGACATGGGAGACCCGGATGTGGGGGATGTGAAGACCCGGATCTCCGTGAAGCCGGGACGGGGGTGTGAAGCGGTTTATCGCCTTGGTTGATAAATTAAACACCGTGTTGATGTTGTTAAGCATGGGAGATAGAACCGGAAAGAAATAAAATCCCTCCGAACTCTTGTTTTGAGCCGGAGGGATCTTTGTTTGGCATTTTTATTATAGGGAGTTGTTTTTAGTTTTTATGCCCAGCCGTTCAGCATTCCATAGAAATACATGGGTTTCAGGAAATAGACTTTCAACAGCCATGCCGCCCATAGTTCCTTCGAAGTGTCCATCAGCGTGAACGGGAACGTGTTTTCAGCCTCTTTCTTGTAGTTGAACTCACACAGGAGAACATGCCCGTAGTCCGTTACGATCGGACAGGCGGCATAGCCGTCGTATTTCTCTGCCGGCTCTTTGCCTTCCATCAGCGAAATGAGGTTCTTGGCTGCGATAGGCACCTGCTTGCGGATGGCAGCGGATGTCTTGCTGGTCGGGATTCCGGCTACGTCTCCTAAGGAGACGATGTTCGGATATGTTTTGTGTACCAGTGTCTCTTTGTCTACCATCACCCAACCGTCGGCTGCCAGTTTGCCTTCCGTCCATCCGAGACCGGCTTCTTTTACGAAATCGGGAGCCGACATCGGCGGTGTGAAATGCAGGAAGTCATAGTCTTCTACAAATGGCGTGTAGACTTTCTGGTCGCCCACTGTTTCGATCTTCTCGAAATGTACCTGTTTGGCTGCCGTGTCTACGCCTTTCACGCGTACATTCAGGTTGATGGGAATGTTGCGCTCCTTGTAGATTTCCAACAAGCGAGGGGTAAAGAACGGAACGTCATACAGCTCTTTGGAGGCTGTGTAGAAATTCAGATCCACATTTTCGCGTGTGCCCTGTTTGCGGGTATAATGTTCTGTCAACAAGCAGATTTTCTTGGGAGCGCCACCACATTTGTGCTTGGTGTAAGTGTCCGTGTAGATTCCACGTCCGCCTGTCTTGGAGAATTCCTGCAGAGCTTTCCACGTTTTTTGTGCACCTTCGAAATCATAGATGCTGTGGGCATTCCCTTGTCCAAGCGTTGCTTGTGTGATGCCTTCCACTTTCTCCCAGTTGATCTGGATTCCGGGGGTCAGGACCAGAAAGTCGTAAGCGATCTTTCCGTTGTTTTTAGTCGTTACCTGGTTCCATACGGGATCGACGGCGGCTACAGAATCTTTTATCCATTTGATATCGCTGGGCATGCAGTCTTCCTGCTTTCTCCAGACTTCATCCGGTTTGTATACACCCGAAGCGATCAGGGTGAAGCCCGGCTGATAAAACTGGCGGTCACTGGGATCTATCAATGTGATGTCCGGTTTGTCCAGCCAGTTCTTTAAACGGGCAGCCATACTGATACCGGCAGCACCTCCTCCGATAATTACGATTTTACCTTTGGCTTTGCTTGAAAAAGCTTTTGCCTTTTGTGTACTTGCAGCTGTCAGTAAACCGGCCATTGTCATTAGTTTGAAAAAGTGACGGCGGTCGATTCCTTTCTTCTCAAACGCCTTTAATTGATCTTCCAGTTCGTGTTTCATCATGTCTGAAAATTAGATTTTATATGCAAAGAAAGGATTATCCGTGAAGGCATACAAAGAAAGTACTACTACATGGCTTGCGCAAGTACTTTGGGAGGAAGGAAATACTACTACATTGCTTTCTCAAGCCCTCTTAATGTGTATGTAATAGTCTGATATATAGATGTATATGTAATACGTATTTCTGAGAAAATATTTTCAGAAACGCATTAGGAAATCAACTAAATTCGTATCTCCTTCCAGCTCCAAGCGTTTCCTCAGACGGTATCGGCGCAGTTCTATCGCCCGTACGGAGACGTTCATGAGGGATGCGATTTCCTTTGTGGAGAGGTTCATGCGGAGCAGGCAGCAGATACGAAGATCGCCTGCCGTAAGATCACTGTATTGTTGTCTGAGACGGTCCATGAAGTTTTGGTGCGTACTGTTGAAATAGCTTTCAAACAGGACCCAGTCGGCTTGGTTGTCCAGGGTCTCTTCCATCAATGTCTTCATGCGGTTATAGAGTTTGTTCGGATAACGTTCGCCCAGTGCCTCTTTCTGCTTTTCCAGTTCTTCCAACAAACTTTGGACAGCCTGGTTGCGTTTGATAAGAGCCGTGGTCCGGAGGGTCAGCTCGTTGTTTTTGTTTTGCAACTCGGTTTCAAGCATCCGGTTCTTCAGTATCTGCATTTGCTGTTGTTCGGCCTGCCGTTCGGCTTCGGCTTTTGCCTGTTCTTCCTTATGGAGGTTTTTCAGGTTATAGCGGAGCACGGTTTGGACAAGAAACCAGGCGAGTGCGATATAGGCCAGCCAGGCCCATACGGTGTTGTACCAGGATGGGCGCACCTCGATGGATAATGTGAGCTCAGGGTAGGGGCCTTTGATCACATATTTGCGGACTTTCAGTTCATACTTCCCTTCCGGCAATTGCAGGAAAGTGATTTTCCCGTCGTGTTGCCAGGCGGACCAGTCCGAAGAGACCCCTTCGATCTTGTAGCTGATCTGATGGTTGGAGGTGAATATCGTGGTTCCTACCCAGGCGTTGAATTCCCGGAAATCGTGTGGAAGGAAAATCTGCTGCATGTCGGCCGGTAGGCGATGGACGCCGGATGCGTCGGCAAACTCAAGCCCCGAAACTTTCAGCGGTGTGCTGCCGAGGCTGTTCCCGATCAGTTCCCTGAGGTTGATCAATAAAGTCCCTTGCATGACGGAAACCAGGGCCAGCGAATCGTTTAAAGGAATGACCCGTCTGCCTCTTGTCACGAGGTTCATGTTGTAGTTGTCGAAGAGCAGGCGGCATTTCAGTGTCCCGATGCCGTCTGCCGCATGAAACAATCCGGCTTCGTTCCCGATAGAGAGCCAGTAAAGGCCGTCTCCGGCAGGATAGACAAGTTCGGCTTGGGCGAATATCCCCAGTACATCCGTGTCCCGGAACAGCTGTTTGACGGTCGGTATGGGGGAAGTGTCTGCCTTGAGATAAGGTCGTGCTTCGGTTTCCGTTACGGGAACGAAAGAGCTTGTGGCTCCCAACGGGCATTTGAAATAGCCGAGGTTGGTCTGGATGTACAGGACTTCGCCATCCAGCCCGGCGTTCGCCAGTTTGCCGATCGCGCTTCTTTTCCCTAACAAGGTGATCGGAGGGTCGAGGGAGATCTGCGATAGCCCGTTGTCGAGCGCCACCCAGATTTGCCGGGTGTCCTGTACGCTGATAAAGCGGACGATGTTGTCCTGCAGCTGGTTCTGCAGGGACAGATGTTGGAGGATGGCCCCGTCGGAGTCCGTGATGTATAATCCTTGTGTCAGTGTGCCGATGAAAAAGTATGTACCGTTGGTTGCGAAGGCGCTCGGTTGTGCGTCCTCTATTTCTTTCGGTAAGGTAAAAGGTATTTGGACGGGTGGGGGAGTGAAACGGACTTCGGGCGGAACCGTGTTCAGCGGATGATAGTGGAGGGTTCCTTCTTTGTCGTATGTCCATCTTCCCAGCATCGTCTCGTTGCGGGTGTAGATCGTGTCGTTGTAGTTCGTTACGCCGGTCACCTCTTCCTCTTCCGGCAGCGGATATAGTTTCCATGTATTGCCGTCGAAAGCAAGCAGGCCGGAGTTGTTGGCGACATACAGCATGCCGTCGGGTGTCAGCGAGAAGCTCCAGTTCTGGCAACTTGCCTTGTAATCGTCGACCGTATGGTTTTTTACAAAGACATAAGGAATGGCTACTGACGCGTGCACGGTATGTGTCGTGAACAGGAACGGAATGAGGATGATCAGTAGTCTGTACATAAGTATAGATGAATAAAGGAGGTGTGCCAAACGCGGGGACACGTGCATTTTGACACACCTCCGAATGAGGTTACAAATATAATGAAATTCCTATTTACTTGTATTCCTGCCAGCTCTTAATCTGGATGTCTTTTTCATCCATGTTGCAGAAGGCGCTGATGAAGGCGCTTGCCAGGCGGGCGTTGGTGATCAATGGAATGTTATGGTCGATCGCGGCGCGGCGGATCTTGTAGCCATTGGTCAGCTCGCGTTTGCTGTGGTCCTTCGGTATGTTGACAACCAGTTCGAACACATGCTGGCTGAACATATCCAAGATGTTCAGGTCGCCTTGTTCGTCCGGCCAGCAAACGGCTGTCGCCGGTATGCCGTTTTCATTCAGGAATTTAGCCGTTCCGGCCGTTCCGTAGATGTTGTATCCTTTGGCAGCCAGCATATGGCACGGTTCCAGCAGTTCGGCTTTGCTCTTGGCGGCACCTGAAGAAACCAGCACGTTCTTCTGCGGTATTTTGTTTCCTACGGCGATCATGGCAGAAAGCAATGCTTCGTCGAAGTCGTCGCCGATGCAGCCGACTTCACCTGTGGAACTCATATCCACGCCCAGCACGGGGTCTGCCTTGTGCAGACGGGCGAATGAGAACTGGGAAGCCTTCACGCCGATCCAGTCGATGTCGAACGCGCTCTTGTCCGGTTTGGTATAAGGAGCGTCGAGCATGATGCGGGTAGCTGTTTCGATGAAGTTGCGTTTCAGTACTTTTGACACGAACGGGAAGCTGCGGGATGCACGCAGGTTACATTCGATTACCTTCACTTCGTTGTTCTTGGCCAGGAACTGAATGTTGAACGGTCCGCTGATGTTCAACTCTTTGGCGATCATCTTACTGACTTTCTTGATGCGGCGGGCTGTTTCGAAGTATATCTTCTGTGCCGGGAATACCAGCGTTGCGTCACCGGAGTGGACGCCGGCAAACTCGATATGTTCGGAGATGGCGTATTCGACCACTTCGCCGTTCATGGCTACCGCGTCGAATTCGATCTCTTTCGCTCCCTGCAGGAATTCGGAAACGACTACCGGATATTCTTTGGAAACCTTGGCTGCCAGGTTCAGGAATTCGATCATCTGCTCCTTGTTGTGGCATACGTTCATGGCAGCGCCGGAAAGCACGTAAGACGGACGGATCAGGATCGGGAAACCGACCTTGGCGATAAAGGCGTCGATCTCTTCCATGCTGGTCAGCTCTGCCCAACGCGGCTGGTCGATACCTAACGTATCCAGCATCGCAGAGAATTTATGACGGTTCTCGGCACGGTCGATCGACAGCGGCGATGTTCCCAACACCGGCACATTCTGGCGGTACAGCTTCATGGCGAGGTTGTTCGGGATCTGCCCGCCGACGGACACGATTACGCCCTTCGGGAGTTCCAGGTCTATCACGTCGAGTACGCGTTCGAACGAAAGTTCGTCGAAGTACAGGCGGTCGCACATGTCATAATCGGTAGAAACCGTTTCCGGGTTGTAGTTGATCATGATGGATTTGTAGCCTAACTTGCGGGCTGTCTGTGCGGCATTTACCGAACACCAGTCGAACTCTACGGAAGAACCGATGCGGTAAGCGCCCGATCCTAAGATCACGACGCTCTTGTCGTTCGGATAGTAAGAGATGTCGTGCTGGCTGCCGTCGTATGTCATATACAGGTAGTTCGTCAGTTCGGGATGTTCCGATGCGATCGTATTGATGCGTTTAACGCTCGGCAGGATGCCTAACTTCTTACGCAGGTTGCGTACGCGGATGTTTTCCTTTTCCATGTTGCCTTCCGGGTTTTCAACGTAACGGGCAATCTGGAAGTCGGAGAATCCCAGGCGTTTTGCTTCATTGAGCACATCAGCCGGCAGGTCTTCTATCTTATTGTAGGCAGACAGTACTTTCGTATAGTCTACGATGTTTTTCAGTTTTTTCAGGAACCACGGAGTGATCTTGGACAGCTCGTAGATGCGGTCTACCGTGTAGCCTTCTTCCAGCGCTTTGGCTATGGCGAAGATACGCAGGTCGGTCGGGTTGGCAAGCGCATCGTCCAGGTTGTCGAATTCCACGTCGTTATTGCCGACGAAGCCGTGCATGCCTTGCCCGATCATACGCAAGCCTTTCTGCATGATTTCCTCGAAGCTCTTGCCGATCGACATGATCTCGCCGACAGACTTCATGCTCGAACCGATCTGGCGGCTTACACCGACGAACTTGGTCAAGTCCCAACGCGGGATTTTTACGATTATATAATCTACTTCAGGAGCTTTATAAGCGGAGTTGGGAGTTCCCATCTCACCGATCTGGTCGAGGCTGTAGCCTAATGCCAGTTTGGCTGCCACGAATGCCAACGGATAACCGCTCGCTTTGGATGCGAGTGCGGAAGAGCGGCTCAGGCGGGCGTTTACTTCGATCACACGGTAGTCGCATGTTTCGGAATTGAATGCGTACTGGATGTTGCATTCGCCGACGATGCCCAAGTGGCGGATTGTCTTGATCGAAAGCGCTTTCAGCAGATCCAGTTCCTTGTCTGTCAGTGAGCAGGTGGGAGCGACCACGATACTTTCACCGGTATGTACGCCTAACGGGTCCACGTTTTCCATGCTTACGACCGTGAAGCAGTGGTCGTTCTTGTCGCGGATCACTTCAAATTCGATTTCCTTCCAGCCTTTCAGCGATTCTTCTACCAATACTTGGGGAGAATAGGCGAAAGCGCTTTCTGCCAGCGTGCGTAGTTCGGCTTCGTCCTTGCAGATGCCGCTGCCCATGCCGCCTAATGCGTATGCAGAACGGATCATGACAGGGAAACCGATTTCGTAGGCGGCTTTCACTGCGTCTTCCAGGTTTTCTACGGCGTGGCTGACCGGGGTTTTAACTTCTATCTCGTCAAGTTTCTTTACAAACAGGTCGCGGTCTTCCGTGTTCATGATCGCTTCGACCGAAGTTCCCAGTACCTTTACACCATATTTGGCCAGTGTCCCGCTGGTATACAGTTCGGTTCCGCAATTGAGGGCGGTCTGTCCGCCAAAAGCCAGCAGGATGCCGTCCGGTTGTTCTTTTTTGATCACTTCTTCAACAAAGTAAGGAGTGATCGGCAGGAAATACACCTTGTCGGCTACCCCTTCTGATGTTTGAATGGTTGCAATGTTCGGATTGAGCAATACGGTGCTGATTCCTTCTTCCTTCAGCGCCTTCAATGCTTGTGAACCGGAGTAGTCAAATTCTCCGGCCTGTCCGATCTTCAGGGCACCGGAGCCCAGAACAATCACCTTTTTGATACCACTTTTCGACATAGTAATTTGGGTTGTTTTAATTTATTGATTTTATAGAATGTTATAACTGTCTAACGAGATCACAAGGCACAAAAAAAATGCGTTAGTAAAAATAACTAACGCATCTTATATAACCAAATGATAATCCTTTAAAATAAAGAAATGAGATTCATTGTCCGACATATAACCGGAAAAGTACGCTGGATCATCCTTATGTGCTTTCTGTGTCATGAACTCTATCTCCAAAATTTCGGCAAAGATAAGGCTTATATTTCAAACATGCAAGAGATGATCGATATGGAAGTTAAGGTTTAGGCTGCTTTTTCAATGTGAAAAGAGGCAGATAGATGAAGATGCCCAAGATGGACATGGCGAGTCCGCCGATGGTGCCGGCGGCCAGCGGGAACCAAAAGGCTTCCTTGTCCGGGCCCAGCATGAACGGGATGAAACCCAAGATGGTCGAAACGACCGTCAGGAAAATGGGCGTGATCTTCGCATTCCAGGCTTTCAGGTACGCCTTGTAGGGCGACATAAGCGGTTTGCGCTGCCGGATTTGGTTGTATTCGTTCAAGATGTAGATACTTGCGTTGACGGTTATGCCGCACAGCAGGACGAAAGAGGCAAACCCTCCTTGGTCGAAATTCAGTTTGAACCAATAGAACGTAAGGAATACGCCGATGTAGGAGATCGGTATCACGAAGATAACGGCCAACGGTTGTTTCAACGAATTGAACAGGATACTGGTGGTAAAGAAGATAATGACGATGATCAGCAATAGCAAAAGGTATTGCGTGTTGTCCTTTTTGTTCCAGTACCAGTAGGCGCTTTCCGATTTGGCCGTATAGCCCATCGGCAGTATGTCGTTGATTTCTTTCAGGTCGCGTTCCTGTATCTTGTTCCCTTGGTTGGAGGCGCCGATATATTCGTATTGCAGGCAGAGGCGGTATTGCTGGTTTACCTTGCTGACCTTTTGCGGCATCTGCCCTTTTTCGACACTGGCGAGTTCAGCCAGCTTGTAAGGCTTGCCGCCGATAGTCTGTGGAACATATTGCATGCTCCACACATCGTAGTCCTGTGACTGGCGGGAGGTGAGTTTCAGTTTCTCCGTCTCTTCGTTCACGACGATCGTTCCGGTATAAATGTCTTTCCCGAAAACGGGGTTGATGGTGGCGAACAGCTCGATCGGCTGTATGTTCTCTTGTGCCAGACGGGCTTTGTTGAGATTGAAGTAGAACTCCTGGTAGTCGTCTTTCCACCACGAGAATTCCGAGTTGATCAGCACCTCCTTGATGCGGCGGTGGGTGAGCAACTTGGCTTTCAGCCGTTCGGCCCATTCGTATAGCTCGTCGTAGTTGTAACCGTACATCTCGATACGGAAAGAACCGGCCCCTTCGCGCACATCGTTGCTGAACCCCTGGTCCTGCAAGCCGTAGACTTGCCAGCTTCCTCCTCCCAGTTCGAGCGCTTTGCTGATGATTTTTGCTTTCAGCGTGTACGGAAAACCGCTCCGCTCGCTCTCTTTCGTGAAATAGATGCGGATACCGGCCTGGCGTGCGCTGTAGACGTTTGTCTGAAACTGCCGTATCTCCTTGAATGTGCTGAGGTAGGCTTCCATCCGGCTCATCAGCGTGTTCATTTGCGACAAAGTCGTACCGTTCGGGAGTGATGCGCTGACAGACAGGACGGTCTCTTCGTTGCGGGTGAAGTAGCTTCCTTCATATACTTTCTGGACGAACAGGCGCAGGGTTCCCCCTAACGCTTTATCGACGAAGGGTTTGATCTTCTCCTTATACGTCTCGTTGGAGGCGATTTTATTATACTTTTCGATCAGCAGGGAGTCGGTTGCGGTGTAGACCTTCTTTTTATCTTTCGTGTCGTATTCGATTTTTTCCGGCAACAGGAAAACCGGGAGGCCGAAAGCCAACAGCAAAATGAAACATGCCAGTTTTTTCCATCCGCAAAGGAAGTTGATCTGCCTTTGATAGTAGCGGTTGTAATAGACGGGGAAACGTTTGAGAAAACGGTTCGTCCCTTTCCTGATCCGGCTTCTCCATGTATGCTGCGTCTTTTCTCCGGATGTTTTCTTTTTCCCGTTTTTCTTCCATTCCAGGTTCATCTTGTCGATCAGGGCGGGAACCAGGAAAAGGGCGATCAACAGGGAAACACCTAAATTGATGATGACGACAGCTGCGAAATCCTGCAGGTTGAGGCGTATCTTCTCATCCAGGAAGAAGATGATGACCAGCGCCCCCATCGTTGTCAAGGTGGCGGCCAGTATGGACAGGATTGCCTTCCGGTTATGCCGGTTCCGGATATGTTCCGTCATGACGATCGTGTTGTCGATCACCAGGCTGAGCGAGATCGTGACGCCGGCCAACGAATAAAGCTGCATTTCCAGTCCTAACAGATAATAAAGGATGACCGCTATACAGAGGTTGATCGAAAGGCTGATGACGATCAACAACAGGTATTTTAGCTCGCGTGTGATCAGCAAGACAAAAATCAGCAGGATCAGGATAGTAAGCCCCGTACGGATGTAAATCTTGTTCAGCTCGTCCTGGATGAATTCTGTCGCGTCATAGCTGGTATGTATTTCATAACCGGGCGGGAGCAAGGTGCGGATCTGTTCCATCTCTGCTTTTACCTGTTTGGCAAGTTCCAGCTGGTTGGCAGTCTCCTCGGCGCGGATGGACAGATAGATGGAGTTCAGCCCGTTGATGCGGTAATAGCTTTGTGGCGCCTCTTCCTGGCGGGTGACTTTCAGCAGTTGGTCCAGGCGGATCAGCTTGCCGTCTTTGTTCAGGACGGTGATGAGCGACGGGTTGAACCCGTCTTTTTCATTTTCCGGAACCAGAGCGAGACGTATCCACTGGCTGCTTTCTTCTCCTTCGCCCGAAGTTGCCAACCGGGTTTCCACATTCCCGGTTCCTAAGAATTCCTTTTTATAATATTGGTTGATCGCTCTCTGTATATCCGAGATGCCGATACCCAACGTGACCAGTTGGCGGTTGTCATATTCCAGCCGCCATTCCATCGGTGTGGCACCGCTGACATCGATGCGGTAGATGCCGGGAATCCCGCTAAGGCGGGGTTTTATCTGGTCTTCGGCAAAGCGTTGTATGAATATGGGAGTAGCTGCCGCATTCAGTGTGTAGCTCATGAAAGGCCGTGCTTCCTTATCGTCCGGCCGGCTCATTTCCAGAACCGGGTAGCTCAGCCCGTCGGGCAGGCTGGGCCATGTCTGGCGGATGATGGTAGACGCTTCGAAACGGGCGGCGTCGATATTGGTGTGCTTGTCCAGTTCGAGCGTGACGTATCCCCATCCGTTGCCGGACGTGGATTTGATCTCCTTGATCCCTTTGATACGTGCCAGCATCGCTTCGAGGCGCGAAGTCACCTCCATCTCTATCACACGTGCCGAGTTGCCCGGCATGTTGTAGTTGATAGTCAGCTGCGGCAGCGTGCGCGATGGCGACAGCTTGATCGGCAGCAGCGGTATAAAGGCGATTCCCGCCAGCGCCACGCAAAGGAAGGTCACGATGATGGTGAAAGAGGATATTTTAGGAGATGCGCTCATTATTCATTCTTTTCGTTCTTTGTTACAATCCGTACTTATACTCGAACTCGTTCGAAAGGGAAACGCCTGTTTCGAAGTCGTGCAACGTCAGTTTGCGGATCTTATAATAACTCAGCCAGTAGTTTTGCAGAGCCGAAATATAGTTTCGCTGCGCCTCCTGTTGGCGGTTCAACGAAAGGGTGAGGCTGTTGATGTCTGCCTTCCCGATCATGAAGCGCTGCTTGGTCTCGCTGTAGGCTGTCTCTGCCAGGTCTACCGCTTCTTCGGCGCTCCCGATCAAGGCTTGTTGGATATTGAAATCGCCGACAGTCATGATCACATCTTCTTCGACCGTCAACTCTTTTTGTTTGGCGGATGTTTCCGTGACAACCAGGTTGTTCTTGGCGACATTATGCTTCCCTTTTCGGACGCCCCAGTCCACCAACGGGATCGAAACGGACAAAGAGACGATTTCCTGCTGTTGCAGGTTCTTGTAGGCATCCTGTATATTCTTGGATACCTGGTTGAACCCGACGCTGGCATTGATCTGCGCGTTGAACATCGCTTCTTTCTTGGTCTTGTCCACCTGTCGCTGGGCTTCCAGCACTTGTTGGCGCAAGTCCAGGAAGGTCGGGTTGTTTGCACGTGCCAGTTCGAGTGCTTTGTCGATCGATATTTCCATGTCGCGCGGGCGGCTCGGAAGTCGCAGGCGTATTTCCGTGTTCTTGTCGAAGTTCAGGTAGGAGGCGAGGCTGAACATGGCTCGTTTCAGGGCGATTTCCGCATTCTTCAATGTGTTGCGTGCGTTTACGGCATCCAGTTTCAATGTCAGCAGGTCCGCTTGGCTGATAGAAGCGATCTTGTGCCGTTCTTGTCCTGTCCGGTATAGCGTGTCGGTCGTGGCGACATTTTCCTTGGCCAGGTCATATTCCACCTGTGCCATTGCCAAAGCGAAGAAATAGGTCGTCGCCTGTTCGCTCATCTGCTCTACATTATAGAGAAGCTCTTTCTTTACTTTCTCGTATTTCAACGGTTCGATTTTCCGTTCCCATTTAAAGGCATTATATCCCAATAGGTTTTGCTGGTAACCGAGGCGGATCGGGACCGAAGAGAACTGGTTATAAGTCTGGTCGCCGAAATAGCGCATATAATCCAGGTCCGTGTCCAAATAGAACGTACCGCCCAGGAGGTCGAAATTTTGTTGGATCTCCAATTGCCCGCCTGCGTAAAACGATTGTTGCTTCCTGTACACGTCGATATCGGCTTCCGAGTCGTATCGCTGGGTAAAATATCGGCGGTATTGCGCCGGTGTCAGGTTCAGGGTCAGGCTTGGCAGACGACCGGCTTTGTAGGTCCGGTATTCCCAGTATCCGGCCAGATACATGTTTTTGTACCGGAAAGCATCCAGCGAACTGTCCGCCGCCAGCGTGATGGTCCGTTCCAGTGTCAGTGTGAGCTGTGCTTTTCCCCCGAACACGCATGCAAGCATCAACAACGTGATGATATATCTATAAATGAATTTCCTGTCCATAACTTCCAATTTTCAATTTTAACTTTCAATTTTCAAATTCCCAACGTCATGTTTGCGATAAATGAACCAATATACCAGTGGTATGACGAAAAGGCTGACAGCCGTTCCGACCAGCATGGCCGAGATCATGGCGATGGAGAGCGGCTTTTGCAGTTCGCTACCCATGTCGAAGGTGAAAAGCAGCGGGACCATTCCGAATATTGTCGTTAATGATGTCATGATGATGGCACGCAGGCGTCGCCGTCCGGCCTCATGTATGGCTTCCATAAGCGGGACTCCCTCTTTGCGGAGTTCGTTGATGGCATCCAGCTTCAGGATGGAGTCGTTGATGATGATACCGCAGGTCACGACGATGCCGATGGCGCTCATCAGGTTCATGGTATGGCCGCATATCCACAACACCAGCAGGGAGGCTGCCACGTCGATTGGGATTTCAAGCAACACGATGAGTGGTTGGAGGAAACTTTCGAACTGGGCTGCCAGGATGAAATACATCAGCAGGATCGAGATAAACAGAATCACGACCAGTTCGTTCAGCATCTGCCGGTTGGAGAAGAAACTGCCCGAAAAGTCGATGTCCCAGTCGGTCTCGACCTCCTTTTTTACATCAGCCATCAGCTGTTCGGCTTTTTTTACGTCGTAGAAGCTGAACGGGATGTATTCTCCGTTCTTTCCTGCCGTGATCGTTTTCAGGTCTTCTCCCGGAGTGACACGCACCAATGATTGCAACGGGATATACCGTACGTTGCCTTCCGTGTCGGGAACAGTGTGCACCAATGTCTTCTGCAAGACTTCGTTTACCGTTTGTCCTTCTCCGGCCAATGCGATCGGCAGATATTGTTGGTAGGAACGGAGCGTCGCTACTTCATTCTCTTTGAATGCTGTTTTCAGCAATCGGTATACTTCGTTGTAGTCGACATTATAAAGCAGCAGTTTCTGCCTGTCTATCGTGATGTTCAACTGGTTGTCGAAAGTTATGCCGACAGGTGTCAGGCCTGTCTTCGCCTCTATTTGCCGCTCAATCTTGTGTAGGACGGGGGCTTCCGGCGCTTCAGTCTTATTGCGGGCGTGCAGTTCGGCGACAATGTCGGCTTCACCCGTCACAAACAGCTTTTCGAACACCGTTTCGGGGGGCGAGAAGGAAATCACTGCCATCGGGTAATGCGTCCTGATCCATTTCTCTACCGTTTTTTGCAAAGGAGCGATTTCGGCCGGCTTCTCAGTCTTGAAGTACAGTTCGCTTTCGGAAACCGACATTTCGCGGTCCCGGTTCAACAGGAATTGCTGTTGGCCGACATAGGCGGTGTATTCTTTTGTCCGGTCGCTGACCGAAGAGAATAACCGGCTGACACGGTCCCGGTTTTCATCTATATGGATGTTCTCGTTCCATTCCACGTGGGCGATCAGTTCGTTCTGGTCGATCTCCGGCATACGGCTTTTGGGTATTTCGTAGAACAGGAAGGCGCATAGTGGAATTGTGACAACTACAAAAATCAAAGTCCCTTTCTTGTGGCGGAATATGAAATCGACTCCCGCGTCATAGAAACGGTCCAGCGTATGTTCTTTTATCGGGTTGTTGATTCGCATGTTGAACCCCTTGTGTTTGATATCCGGAATGCTGTATACCAGTTTGTAAAGTACCGGAAGCAACATGATTCCCGTGAAATAAGAAACCATCAGTCCGACGGTGACGGCAAAGGCTTGGTCGAAGAAGATCGCTCCTGCTATCCCGCTCATGAACACCAGCGGGACGAACACGGCGATCGTCGTAAAGGTGGAACTCAACATCGGGGTGATTACTTCGGTCGTCCCTTTGTTACAAGCCTCTTCCAGCGAATCTCCGCGTGCCCTGTATTGGGTGATGTTTTCCGTGACGATGATCGAACTGTCGATCATCATGCCCAAAGCCAAGATCAGCCCGGAGATGGAGATGATGTTCAGCGACATCTTGCAGAGATAGAAAAACAGGAAACTGATGATCAAGCTCACCACCATGCTCAGCCCGATGACAGCCGGGCTCTTGATGTCTCCTAAGAAAAGGATGGCTACGATACAGATGAAAAGAAATCCCAACGACAAGTTCTGTTTCAAGTTCGAGATGGTATAATCCAACAGTTCCGTCTGGTTACGGCTGATACTGAAATCGATGTCCGGGTAGACGGAAGCGAAATAGTCGGTAACCTCCTGCAACGCTTCCTTCATGTTGTCCATGTTTTCATCCGCTTGTTTGATTACGGCCAGCGTCACGGCTCTCTTCCCGTTGGAAAGGGAAGCCCCGGTCTCTTTCTCCGGTACGACGGAGATGCGTGCCAGGTCTTTCAGTTGGAAGATATGGTTGTTTTTCCGGATATAAATATTCTCGACGTCCTCCGGTGTGCGCAGCAGTGTCGAAAACTTGATGTTGTACTCGTAGTAACCGTCGCGTACGGTCATGCTGCCCGGTTCGATGTTGTTGGACACCAGTGCCGCTTCCAAGTCGTCGAGCGTGATCTCCGACATTTTCAGCAGCTTCATGTCCGGGACGATCTGCAATTGCCGTTTCAATATTCCCGTCACATCAACCATCGCCACTTCGGGCAGCTGTTCGATCCGGCGTTTGATCACTGTTTCGGCAAACTGGCAAAGGTCGAGGAAAGCGTCGTTTTTTAGTTGAGAGTTGAAAGTTGAAAGTTGAGAGTTGCTTCCACTTTCACCTTTTAAAGTGAGATTCAGGCAGAACACCGGAATGTCGGTCGCACTGGCTTTGATTACCCGCGGACGTTCTACTTCGCGCGGCAGGTAGTTCATGGCAGCATCTATCTTCTCATTGACCTCGATGAAAGCCAGGTCCGTATTCGTCCCGAAATCGAAGTTGAGGCGTATGATGGCAGCCCCGTCGCGAGTCTCGCTATGGATGTCGCGTAGGCTGGCAACCTGCATCAGTTGCTGGCGGATGGTTTTTACTACCGTGTTTTCCAGTTCGCGTGCCGAAGTGTTCTGGCCGGACACCTGTACGGTGATCTCCGGGATTGCAATATCCGGCAACAACGACACCGGAATGGTGAAGTAGGTAACCAGTCCCACGATAAAGCAGGCCGTAAAAGCCATCAGTACCGCGATAGGGCGTTGTAGTAGAAACTTTATCATGTATTAGAACTATGATTTATGATTTATAATTTATGATTTGTGAATTGTCAATTGGCAATAACCTTGACCGGTGCTTCGTGAGCCAGATTGATGTTGCCGCTTGTGATCACGACATCCCCTTCTTTCAGACCGTCGACGATCGTGTAGCTGTCTGCATTTTCCAAGCCTGTATGTACATAGTTCCAGTTTGCTTTATTGTCCGCCAATGTGAATACGACCTGTTTGCCGGAGCGAAGCACGACGGCGCTTTTGGGAACGACCAGTTGTTTGCCCAACGAACGGTGGATGCTTACGCGTACATTCATTCCTTCGAACAACCTGCCTTTATCGTTTACGGCTGCTTTCACCTGTACCATCCCGTCTTTGTCTACCAACGGGTTAATTTCTGATATACGGCCGTCAGCCATGACATCGGGCAAGGCAAAAGGGGCTACCTCCACACGGTCGCCTGTTTTGATAAGCGGCAATTCGCTCTCCAAAACCGTGAAAGCAGCTTCCAGTGTGCGGGTGTCGATAATGGAACAGAAAACATCTGCGATCGAAGCCGTGTTGAATTGTTTGGCGAACAGATTTGCAACGATACCGTCGAAGGGGGCGGTCAGGACTGCGTTGCGTTGTTCGTATTCGGCAAGTTGCCAGGAGATCAGCGCCTGGTCGTATCCGCTTTTTATCTTGACCAACTGCATGGTTGCAGGCGGCACTTTCGTGGAGTCTTCCAGTTTGTAGCCCTGTCCGATCAGCACGTCCTGCAATTCCAGTTTGGCGCGTTCGAGTGCATCCTTGGTCTGAGCCGTCTTGTTGGCAAGGCGGAAGGTCGAGAGCTCCGCAAGCTTTTGCCCTTTCGTCACGCGGTCGCCGTTCTTCACATATATCTTGGCGATCGGTTCTGCCGATTCGAATTTCAGGTCGACAAAGTTACGGGCAGACAATTTGCCGTTACTGATCAGTTCGTGGTTGAAATCTGAAACATTCAATTTCATTACCGTCACCTCGTTCGTCTCGTCCGGTAGAGCCGTTTCTACACTTTCTTCAAGACCATTCTCTTTCTTTTCACCGGAGCAAGACATCATCCCGGTCAAAATCAGTATAGCAAACAATTTGTAGTATTTCATATTTTCATTGTTTTATCAAAGTTGTTTCGCAAATATACAAACATATTTTAGTTACGATCCTTTCGTAATTACTTTTTTTCTATTATCTTTTTTACTTCTTCCCGCATTTCCCGGATTGCGGTCGTTTCCACCTTCGGCTTTTTGGCCAGCACGACACTGGCGGCAGCCCGCAATTTATCCACCTGGTAGAACTCCGGCTCTGCATATAGCTTGGCTAACAAATAATATGGATACAATCTCTCCGGCAGTATCCCGATAGCCTGAAGCAATTCTTCTTCCGCCTCCCGGTAATCTCCGAGCATCTGCCGGTTTTTGGCGATCATGTACCGGATCATCGGGTCTCCGCTCAGCCGCTTCGCCCGTTCCAATACCCGTATCGCTTCGGCGTGTTGTCCCGTCTTGCTGAGGCATTGCGCCTCTTCGAACAAGAATTCAGGTTTATGCTTCAGCTTGTCATGCAAACCGTGATAATCTTCCGCAACCGATTCATACGCCTTGTTGTTGTAGATCATCTGCATCCGTCCCCATCGTTTATATGCCTCATATTGCCCTTTCTGCAAGATGAACAGACAGACGGAGGCAAGCGACAACAGACTTATCATCGTAATATGGCACACCGGTGATACGGATAGGGCAGATGATCTTGTCCGCGTCCCATCTTCCGTCACGCATATCGCCCCCAAAAACACCAACGCCACCCAAAACGACGGCAACTGCAACGGATAGGACGACACCGCGAACACCGCTAACGCCAACACGCCACCGGCCGCTCCCTGCTGCCTGTTCCGGATTCCATAGTACGCCATGCTCCCCAGCCATGCCACGAACACGATCAACCCTCCGACCCCCTGTTCCAGCCCGATCTGCAGGTATTCGTTGAACGCATATTCGGGACATCCCGCCACCCGTTTCTCCCGGTCTGTTGCGTTCCCTGTTGCGAAATACCCGCCTTGCGCCTCCGCGTATGCCGCCGGGAATCCGCCTAACCCCGTTCCTGCAAGCGGCTGTCCGGCAATCGCTTTCACCGTCACTTTCCACATCAGCAATCGCCCGTCCGCCGAATCTTGTTTCATCCCGTAAACCCCGGCAATGGTACATCCCACCAATATCGCCACAATTGCAATAAAAGGAATTGTAGCATTCTTATACCTTCGACATACAGCTTTCGTCTTCTCCCATCCGATCCGTTCCGTCCAGTACACCCATCCGCAAGCCACGACCGCCGCCATCCACGCCGACCGACTCATTCCGGCAGGCAGGACAATCAGGATAGCTCCGGCGCATACCCAGCCGAAATAATGCATCCCCTTTTGAAACCGCAACGCCGTCCACAGGCAAACCGGCAGCACGACCGCTAAGTACCCGCAGTAAGGCCCCGGATTAAAG
>OJKP01000673.1_pt1 | contig 23876 bp, 24 predicted proteins | sample 1596521 | NCBI WGS metagenome assembly OJKP01 (sample SAMEA4350130, study PRJEB24818) | metagenome | biome: human; feature: gut; material: faeces | place: Denmark | collected 2013-09
GCCGCTTATCCAGAAGTCCATGCAGCGCACTCAGGTCAGCGGTCTTATCCCGGTTGTCTACCTCATACATCTGGTTGATCTGCTGGGTGTCACAATCGCAACCGTTGGGTGCAGGGGGAATCTGGGGAACCACATGACGTGTCCAGAAAAGCTCTTCCTTATCAATGAGGTCAGAAAGCACCTGCTTATCCGTCACGATCTTGTGGATCACCAGCTCTCTGCCAAAAATCAAAGCCGCCACATACCAGCAGTCGAAACCGCTGACGGCTAAGTAATGGTCAACCTGCGTCAGATAGTGAGCCGGGATTTTCCCATCAGCCCACTTGTCCGCAGAAAACGGTGAAACCGTTTTGCACTCCAGCCCTGCTTTCTGCCCAACGATCAGGCGGTCAAAGTCTGCCAGAAGCAGCGGATGTTCCTCGCTCTGGTAAATGGCATTTGCGCGGCGTACTTTCAGACCGGTTGCTTCGGTGAAGCGCTGCGCCACATAATCCTCCAAATCACGACCCTGCCGCATGGCTTCGTTGTCGATATTTTCAATGGTATCGCTGATTTTATCGTGGTAAACCTGAAATGCCGAACGGTAGGGATTCAGGCCAAGGATAGCTCCGGCATCCGTGCCGGTAATGCCGCATTTGCGGTAACGGAGCCAATCTTCTTTGGGTAAATTCAATGTAGATACAAGTCGTTTCATGCAATGTTCAACCTCTCTTTCATCTGTTCTTCTGCGATAGAGAAATCATATTCCACCAAGTCCTTCATAATAGTGGAAAACTTATCCACCAAGGTGCGGTCATCATCCAACCACAGGGTATACAGGAAATCCAGAATATTCCGCTGCACCCGGAGATGGTTCCAGAAACGCTCGTCCATCTGCTTTTCGGTGTCCAGCGTAATTAAAGCACTGACGATGGTGCTTTTCATCGTGATCTCGTATGCCGTGGTACAAGTTGGCTTTGGAAAATCGGCTTCAATGCTGTTCAGGAACTCAGAAAACTCCCGGACAGCCCGGTTGCTCACATCGTTCATATGTCCTCCTTTATGCTGCTGACAGCACCATCTTGTAGGCTTTGTCAATCATGGGATTGCCCTCTGCGGTACGCAGGAACAGATTTTCATTGTAGTTGCGAGTTTTACGGATGGGGTCTGCATGGGTGGCAAAGTCGGAAACAGCGTTCACGAACCGCCAGCCGTTCTTTCCGACCCACTCCAGATCGGGTGCATTATAATAGCGAGCCTTCAAATCTTCCTGCATACGCAGGTTATTTTTCCGCTGGCCATCGGTTAAGTCTTCCGTGATGGGGAAGAACTCATTGATAAACTCCTGCACCTTGCGGTCAGACAGCTTGATGGTGGTCAGCTCATGGATGCCCTTGCCCAGTTCCCCCATGTAGTTGTTGGCAAGCTGTAAGGTTTCACGGGCATCCTGCACCCGGAGCAGAACATTTTCAGTGTGGCGAGCAGTCCAGATGCGCTTTGCAGTACCCAGAGCCAGATTCAGTGTGTTCTGGCAGACAACACGAACAGGGGTCATAGCTACTTTCACACCAGAGCTGCCATCGTGACTGTTGAAGAACACAAGATATGGGGTCACTTCGTCTCCGGCGATGATGTATTTCTCCGGTAGCTTTGCCAGCATCCAGACTTTCTTGCCGCCCTGCAAAGAACCGGCAGTTTCGTAAGTAACACCTTCACCCAGCAGGTCATCGGTGAACTGAAATGCTTCTTCGTTCTGCACAATGCGGTAACGATCAGACACAACACCAAGCACGGCATCATCTGTACTACGGACGTTAGCCCGATAGCTGGGGATCATAGCACCCGTGCCGGAATAGATGTTGCGGCTCTCCACCTGCCAATCAAGACCAGCCAGTTCCAGTGCCTCACGGCTTGCAGGGGCATCCATCACGATACGGCCAAGGCCGTGCCAAGGGGTTTCGCGGACAGAGAACATGGTTTCAACATTTGCAGACATAACTACTACCTCCTAAAATTTTAATGTGATTACTTGTTTTCGAGTTTATGGGCGATCCAAATAATGAGTATTACGGCAGTTTTCCCGATTGCCTTTGCACCCTTCATCAGAATCTTTACCATAACATCAGCCATTGTTTTTCCTCCATTTTCAAGTAAAAAGTAAAGACCTGTGGACAGAATTAAACTGCTCACAGGTCTTTCTACAAAGATAATATATAACTGTAATTTTTTCAGATACGCCTCGTCTTGTGTCGGGTGTGTCAAATGTGTCAGGTTTTTATGAAACTCTCTATATATTCTTCTTTATTTTTATCCCCTTCCTCTCTATTTTTCTTAGATATGCGATAGGGTAAAAATATAAAATATAATAAAGGTTTCTCGAAAATTCTGACACATCCGGCACAGCTGACACAGTGTTTTACGTTCAAGTCTTTGTGCGGATACCCACGGCTACTGTGAGGTCATGCCACTCATTTTTACGAATCCCCTGATTTCGGGAAGCCTTAAAAGCCTTTGCTTCTTCAAATGAAATCGTAAAACGAGCCATCTCCATAAAGCCATCCAACGTACAAGTGGCACTATTTCCACTCTGCACTTCTGTCAGTTGGAAATCAAGTACCCAGCGGTAGTCCTCATTCGTCAGCGGCGTGATCTGCGCCACACAGCTATTGATAAGCTCCCGGTTAACATCATTTCTAGATGCCTTCTGCCACTCATCCAACTTCTGCGCAATTAAATTCATATCAAGGGTTCCACTGCACTCATCCGCCTGTTCCACATTCTCATATTGAGATTGCAATTCTGCAATCTGCGCATCCAATCCCTTTCGCCGTTCTGCCAATTCCTGTTTTGTGATGATTCCGTCTGCACACAGGTCTATATACTTATCCAGACGCTCCCTCTGTCTGGCGATGCTGTTTTCCAGCATCGCCTTTCTGGAAATGCGGACAGTCTTTTCTTCTGCCATGCAGCGGTTCAAAATTTTATAGACCTCTTTGACTGTTTTGCCCTTGTCAAAGGTAAGATGTTCAAACACCTTTGCTGCCATCAAGTCCAGCTTCCACTCACAGATTGCCTTGATTTGGCAACTAATTCCCAAGTCCAAGCCATGCTCCTGCAAATAGCTGATGCTTGGCCTACGGGTACGGCGATAACACTGAAATCCATGAACCACTGCACCATCCCGATTTACACGCCATTTGAACTGGATAAATCCTGCGCCACAGCTGCACCGCAGTTTTGCCGTCCAGACTGACTTTGGCGTATTTCTCATGTACTTGTGCTTTTTCCCATTTTCATCTATTACCCGTGCTGATTTCGATGCCAAAATCTGCTGGCATCTATCCCACATTTCTTCTGATACCAAAGGCTCAAAGTCACCTTTCACATAGATGTAGCTGCTCTCGTCCAGATTTTTAACACGTTTCTGTGTCAAATATCCGTCGCTGTGGGATTTATTGTAGCAAATACACCCCTTATAGGTTGCATTATGTAGGACTCTGCTCACCTTGGAAGCGTCCCACGAAACATGGCCGCCTGCATCTAATCGGCCAAGGCGGTATAATTCGTTTACGATTTTAACCAGCCCATTTTCTCCGGTAGAATACATTTGGAAAATCAGCCTTACTGTTTCAGCTTGGTCAGGGTCAGGAACATAGGTTCCGTTCTCCCTGCGGTATCCTAAGATATTTCCGCTGCCATACAGAACGTGCTTTTCTCTGCTGACTTTCTGCCCAGCCTTTACGCGCTCTGAAATTTTGCGGCTCTCATCTTGTGCCATAGAAGACATGATTGTCAACCGAAGTTCACCATCATTGGTCGCGGTGTTGATACCATCGTTGATGAAAAACACATCCACCCCACGTGCTTTCAACTCACGTGTATAGGACAGCGTATCAACCGTATTTCGTGCAAAGCGGCTCACTTCGCGAGTAATAATAAGGTCAAATTTTCCCTTCTGGGCATCCTCCATCATGCGCAAAAACTCCGGCCGCTTCTGTGCTTGTGTTCCGGTGATGCCTTGGTCTACGTAGACCTCCACGATTTCCCAATCCGGGTGGCGAGAACCTTCAATTTTATACCACTCCAACTGATTTTCTAGTGCGTTGATTTGCGCTTCATGTTCGGTTGAAACACGAGCGTACACAGCTACTCTCATAAATTTTAACCTCCACTGTCTCTGACTCTTTTCTGCGGCAAAAAGAAAGGCTCTGGCCGAATCCCCTCCGCCAGAGCCTTTCTCTGTTGTTTACGAAGCCTTTGCAGGCGGTTCTTCCTCCTGCTCACGCTTCATCCGAAGGAAGTTCTGATAGGTAGGCAGGTTGATTACCCCTGCCGCAAAGAGAGCTTCCACCAGACAATAGGCCATCGCCTTTTCGTCAATTTCCAGCATTGTGATACCTCCCTTGGTTATCGTTAATGGTGCTTAGAGTCAGAGGTATAACGTATCATCGAAGAATCAGAAGTTACGGACGGAGCTTGATTCCATAAAATCCCCATACCGCATTTTCTGATGAATTGAGACGTTTCCGATCATGTTCTCCTCCAAATTTAATGACGCACTTGTTAATCACTATCGAGCTACACGGACAAACTCCTTTTTCCTCACAATAGTTTTCGTAGGCATTTTTCAAATCAGTTGTCGGACAAAAAGTTTCATGATCGACCTTTTCACAGTGCAAGTTAATAAACTCCCAGAGATAGTCAATTGGAGGCTTTCTTTGCACCCCCTTCATGCTATCCACATCTGGAATTTCTGGAAAATGCCAGTCCAATTCTTCGAGTCTTCGAGCATAGAATGTAGCCTTCGTGACTATTTCATTGCGTTCTTTCCATATCTTCTTTTCCAAATTTGGATCCTGTTCATCATCTGGAATTGAATGAGTAAAAGGAAGATATACAACACGTTTGAAAAAAGCCTCATCCTCTCCCTCAATTTCAAGTGGAAAATTACTGGCGAACAGAAATTTTATTCTGCGGTGAAGCTTTTTTGAGCGTTGGTTTTTTCGTTGAATTTCAACTCCATCGCCACCTGTAATACGCTTTAATTTTGACACTGCACTCACATCCAGCCTTTCTCGCGGTAAATCAAGCGAGATGTTTATTCTCGCATCAAGCAACGATTCCGTTTCAAATTTTCCTCCGAGTTCTCTCAAAGAGAGGTTGCTTATTGCCTCCTCTGGAAAAAGTTTTTGTACAAAATTGCCCCATATACTTTTTCCTGAATCTCTGGCATATCCCATAATAAAGAAAAATTTTCCTCTAGCTGGCTCAACTAAGAGGTAACCCAATGCCATCCAGAGGCGTTCCTCAATGTCCTTACGTCCGCCAGAAATTTCTTTCATAAATTTATCGAACACTGGACAATCTGCCTCTTCAGGGCTTTCTACATCTTCATTGTACTTTGCGTTCAAGCAGGTAAATGTGACAAATTCAGGGTCATGGTCTTCAAATCTACCTTTCTTAACAAAAAGAATTCCGTTTTCGAATGGGCAGTACAATTTTTCATTTTTGGGCATCTCGTATTTCAGGATTTGCTCCATCTTTATGTAGTCATAAAGATCTCTGTAATTTCTCAGATTCACTGCACCATGAAGCTTCGGATCAACTCTCAATTTATATAATTCGATTATCTGATCTTTTGTCAGATGCATATAGTATGTGTTTTCATAGTAGTACACCTCACCATCTACAACCTTAAGATCGCAAAATTCCTCCAGTGCATGTGCCATTTCATACATCGGGTGGTATTTTGATTGACTCCTTCTTTCAATCTCTTCATCCTCTGATTCTAAGTCATCCTCTTTCTTTTCATCATACTTGAACAATTTTTTCAACGGGTTATTTTCCTGCGTACTTTTTTCCTTCTTTTTCCTTTTCTTTTTCTTCTTTTCTTTCTTCGCCGCGTTATTCCTGCAAAGTGATGCCGCAAGAACCACATCGGTTTCATCGCTGTTATCCGGGTACCACTCACCATCCTCTGCGTCGAAGCTATCGTCCAAAGATTTTAGAGAAAAGTCACCTCCCTGACAGTCAAAATTATTTTTGTTTTGCTTGCCCATAATATCGCTCCTTTGTACATATTCCTTTTTAGGGGTACTTTTATTGTGCCACTAATAAAATTTATAGGTGTGGGCAAGCCAAAAATTATTTAATCGAATTTTCGTCATTTTATTTTCGTCTCATATTTCATCCATTCATATCGTTCATACTTTATTCATATTTCCACTTATGCCCCCAGCTTAGCCGGGGCTTGAGTAAGTCCTAGAAGGACACCTTACTGGCAAAGCCCCTGCAAGTGGCCACGAGCAAGCATCTTTCATCTGCATTACTTGCCATGCCGCTCTAACGAGCTATGCCTACAAAGCGCATCTTCTAAGATGACAACTTCTTTGTCATCTCGCTTCGCTCGAATCTTATAGCTAAAGCATTTTCACTCCACCAGCTTAGCTGGTGGTTTTGAATTGCTCAAGCTAACCAAAGAAAAAGGCCCTTACGCGAAAAATGTTTTTCGCGTAAGGGCCTTCACTTTATTTCGATTCCTTGTTTTCTAGAGACTTTAGAAATTTTTCTACTGCTTCTTCATCCCTGTATAGACTCATATAATATCTATACTCTTCCGTTACTTTATCTCGACATTTATCCAAAGCCTTCGTAACCCTTTTAAAAATTCCTCTTTGCCCCTCTGATGTGCATTGAAGCGATTGCATTTCGTTCACCATAGTAATCAAACTTTGTAACGCCTCTTCTGTTTTGCCGCTTCCTGTTCCAAATAATTCCGTCAACCTATTCTCTATTATACTCTCTTCAAACTTCGTCCTCGGATTATTGGCCAAGGAATACATTCCTTCTTTTATTTGATCTTTCACTCTTTCATCCAGCTCTTCTACTTTTTTTGACTTTATGCACCCTATAATATCATACTCTATGTACTCACAATCTTCATCATTTCCCATAAACAGCTTAAAGAATTCACAATTTTGCTCTGTAAGATAGATGTATCCGCCCCTTGACAGATAGCTATATGCTGGAACATCCGAATCCGGCATTTGTCCCATTACAATATTAAACTTGCTTGTAAATTCATATTGTAACGCTCTCAACTTGCTTACTACAGCTCCCCCATCTGTCGAAATCTCTGACTCGACACTTCTTTCTGTTATTCTTTCTTTCCAATTCGGAAGCTTGCCAGTTTCTCTTTCTCTCAATATATTTAGCAAAAATTGTCTAAGTGTAATGTATCCCTTTTCTATATTTTCTATTTCTGCTAAATCCACCTTGTCTATCGTTGCTTCTCTTACCTTTTCTTTAATGCGTCTATATCTTCCAACAATCTTTTTTAATTTTTCTTTTCTTTCTTTTTTTAGTTTCTTTATAGATACGCTGTATTTTTTATCTATCAATTTTTTCTTTCGTTCAATTCTTTGCTCTACTCTTTGCATCTCACGGTATTGACATTCCATATGTTGGGAAATTTTTTCAAGATAAGCTTCGTTTGCTTCTGTTAACTGCTCCATCAGTTCTGCTTTTTTCATTTCTTTTGTAAGTCTGCCCACAACCATTTTCCTCCTAATATACAAAACCCTCCCCGGCAAAACCATTCAGTTTCACCGGGGAGGGTTTATCATACGCTTATCTTCCCATGTTTTGCACGATTAGTGCATCTTCATGCAACAATCTTACTTTCTGGGATTTTTAATAGCAGCCTGTTCTGCACTTTATAAACGGAGAGTACAAGAAACTGCATATTTACGTTATTTATTTTTTCAAGTATTCGGTTTTTTGTCCTTTTTGCAATATTTTTAAAAAATAACACATTTTTGATTTTGCAGTTTTTGGGACAAACTACAACGCATTTTTTCATCCATTTTCCCATCCATTTTTTCTCAAAAATGGAACTTCAAAAAATTTTCCATATCACAAAAAGGAGGTGTTTTTCCACATGAACACACCCATACAGTTGAAAATCCGAGGTCACACCAAATGACGCTGGACTACTTTTATGGCCAGTCGGGCGAGTTGTTCTCCTACTTCCGCATCCCCAAGGCACTGTTCCAAGACCACCGCTTCCGGCAGCTCTCCACCGATGCCCGGACTCTATACGGCATTCTGCTGGACCGCATGAGCCTGTCCGCAAAAAACGGCTGGCTGGACGAGCAGGGACGGGTGTATATCATTTACACCGTCCGGGAAGTGCAGGAATCTCTCTGCTGCGCCGAACACAAGGCGGTCAAGCTGTTCCGGGAACTGGAGGACATCGACCTCATCGAGCGCAAACGCCGTGGTCTGGGCAGACCCAGCCTGATCTACGTCAAGGACTTTTCGTCTGGACTACCAAAAGCGCAAGTACAGAATTGCCCAAACAGCAATTCTGGTGCTGTCGAAAGCGCAATTCTGGAGCAGTCAAAACCGCAAGCAAATAAGACTGATAAGAATAAGACAGAGTGGAACGATCCTGACCCTATCTATTCCGGGGGCATCCGGGAGCAGCTTGAGGATTATTTTTATCAGGCGTTAGAGGTAGAACTCCTGCTCCGGCTCTGCCCGGATGATGAGGACACCATCTACCAGATCGTAGACCTGCTTGTGGACACCTGTTCCACCAAACGCAAGATGTTGCGGATTGCCGGAGACGATAAGCCCACCGAGGTGGTACACAGTCGGCTGAAAAAACTGAATGCCGACCACATCCGTTTTGTGCTGGATTCTCTGGCAGAAAACACCGCCCCGGTGCGAAACATGAAGCAGTATCTGCTGGCAATGCTCTACAATGCGCCCACCACCATGAACCTCTACTATCAGAACAAGACGAACCACGACTTTGCGCGCGGTTCACCGAAAGCGGGGTGATGTTATCGCAAAGAAAGCTACGATTATCGCAGTCACCAATCAAAAAGGCGGTGTGGGGAAAAGCACCACCTGTGAGAACTTAGGCATTGGACTGGCAATGGAGGGCAAGAAAGTCCTGTTGGTGGATACCGACCCGCAGGGGTCACTGACCATAGTCGCTTCGCTCCTATGGCTAGTTGTGTGCACTGCGTGCAGATTTATACTTGCCCGCCATGCGGACATTGCCATCAGCATGGGCTGGCAGCAGCCCGATGAACTGCCCACTACCCTTTCCACCCTGATGCAGAAAGCCATGAACGACCAGTCCATTCAGCCCAGTGAGGGCGTTCTGCACCATGCAGAGGGCATTGACCTGATCCCGGCAAACATCGAACTGGCAGGGCTGGAAGTAGCCCTCGTGAACAGTATGAACCGGGAGAAGATGCTCAAGCAGGTGCTGGACAGTGCCAAACGGGAGTACGATTTTATTTTGCTGGACTGTATGCCCTCGTTGGGGATGCTGACCATTAACGCACTGGCGGCGGCAGACGCTGCTTTGATTCCTGTGCAGGCACAATACCTGTCTGCAAAAGGCTTGGAGCAACTTTTGCAGACCGTGCAGAAGGTTCGGCGGCAGATCAACCCGAAGCTGAAAATCGAGGGTATCTTGCTGACCATGACCGACAACCGCACCAACTACGGAAAACAGATCAGCAATCTAATTCGTCAGGCATACGGGAAGCACCTGAAGGTGTTTGACCAGACCATTCCCCGCTCCGTTCGTGCGGCTGAAATCAGTGCGGCAGGCAAAAGCATCTTTGCCTATGACCCCAAGGGCAAGGTGGCAGAAGCCTACAAATCTCTCGCAAAGGAGGTGCAGGCGGATGCCGATCGACAACGGAAACTTAGCGCTGAAAGGGCTAGATGACCTGTTTTCCACCGAGGAAAACCGACAGGAGGAACAGCGGGAGCAAGTGCAGCAGATTCCTATTGATGATCTGCATCCTTTCACCAACCACCCCTTTAAGGTTCTGGACGATGAAGCCATGACCCGGACGGTGGAAAGTATCGCACAGTACGGTGTGCTGGCTCCGCTGATTGCCCGTCCCCGCCCGGATGGTGACGGCTACGAGATCATCTCCGGGCACCGCCGCCAGTATGCGGCTAAACTTGCCGGGCTGGACACGCTGCCGGTCATTGTGCGGCAGATGTCGGACGATGCTGCTGTGATATTAATGGTGGACAGCAATCTCCAACGTGAACACATCCTGCCCAGTGAACGGGCTTTTGCCTACAAAATGAAGCTGGAAGCCTTAAAAAATCAAGGTGCTAGGTCGGATTTAACTTCTGACCAAGTTGGTCAGAAGTTGTGGTCGGTTGAGCAGGTCGCCAGTGATGTAGGTGAGAGCAAAACGCAAATCCAGCGTTTTATCCGCCTGACCAGCCTTATCCCTGAACTTCTCGACATGGTAGACGAAAAGAAAATCGCTTTTAATCCCGCTGTGGAACTGTCCTATTTGGACGAAAGCCAACAGCGGGATTTTTTAGAAGCCATGGAGGACACCCAGAATGCGCCATCCTTATCGCAGGCGCAGCAACTGAAAAAGATGGCACAGCAGGGAGAGTTCAGCTACGAAAAAGCCTTTGATGTGATGGGACAGGAGAAAAAGAGCGAGAAAGACACCGTGACCATCAAAAACGAGACCCTGCGGAAGTATTTCCCCCGCAGCTACACGCCCAAACAGATGGAGGAGAAGATCATCCAGCTTCTGGATGCGTGGCAGAAAAAACAGCAGCGACGCAACGAGCGCTGACTCGTAACGCAAGACCCGATAGGGTCTTTTTGTTTGCAAAAATTTGGAGGTAACACCTATGAACAATACGATTGATTTCAAGACCGCAAAGACCATCGACAGCATGAGCAAGAAGCTCGACCACATCGACGATGCCGTGACCGGCTTCTTTTCGGTCATGCACATGGCGATGAAGCACGAGCTTGGCAACGCAGAGCCATATTTCGCCGCAACCTCGCCGGTTCTGGACTTGACGGTTATCCGTCCTGACGATGCGCCGCACATTCTGGCCTGTTTCGACGAAGCAGATGAGGGCATCGGCATCTCCGAGAACGAGCCGCTGGGTTTCCGCTACAATCCCAAACAGGTTGTCAAGCTGATGGGTCAGCGGTATCTGGTCGGTCCGGTTATTTTTCACCGCTTCGATGAGGATGGCAACTTCGCATCCCTGACGATGGGCGATATGTACACCATCCAGAAATATCTGGAAGCCAAAAGTGTCACCCTGATGATCGACCGCGACAAGCTGACCTGCATCTGCATCGACTGAGGTGTGCCATGCTGAACTTTTTTATCGGTTTCGCATTTTTTGAAGCGGGTGCCATTTTCGGTTTCTTCGCAGCGGCTCTGCTGAACGCCGCCCATGTCGGGCAGGAGAGCACCATCTTTGAGGAGAATGATAATGGAACAGAATGAAAATACCCTTTCGGTGCTGAAAATTGCACCGGGACAGCATCCGCAGCAGGTCGAGATTGACAACAACCTGAAAGCCTTGCAGGAGGCGGTGGGCGGCACGATTGCTGCTGTTTACCCCTTTGCAGACCCGGTGGCCATCATCTGCAATGACGATGGTAAGCTCATGGGACTGCCCCTGAACCGTGCCCTGCGGGATGAAAACGGGCAGATGTACGATGCCGTTGCCGGAGACTTTCTGGTGGTGGGTTTGGGCGAGGAGGATTTTGCATCCCTGACCCCGGAACTGGCGCAGAAGTACGAGCAGCTTTTCCATCAACCGGAAGCCTTTCTGAAATTGGGCAACCGTCTGCTGGTGCTGCCGGTGCCCGATGAACCGCCCACAGAAAAGCCCCGCACCAAACCCCCGGCAGAGCATGACCGCTAAAATCACCCTGCTGCACGGGAGGTGATGGCAGTGCAGGAAGAAATCGAACAGAAGTCATTCAACATTATGATCTCCACCACGAAGCTGTCTGCCCGGACTGTCCTGCGGGCAGTTAAAGCGGCGTTTCGGCTGTACCAGTCCAAAGCATCCCAAGGTAAGCAGAGCGTCCGCACTCTTCTGCGGCAGAACCGGGGCGTGTCCAGCGTGGAGATCAGCAAGACCGGCATTCGTGGTCTGGAACGCTATGCCAAAAAGTACGGCATCGACTATGCCATCCGCAAGGACAGCTCTGAAGTGCCGCCCCGGTATCTGGTCTTTTTCAAAGCCCCGGACGCAGAAGCATTCAACTCGGCGTTCAAGGAGTATTCGGCATCCCTGCTGAACAAGGACAAACGCCCCTCGGTGCTGGCAAAACTGCATGAATTGGTGCAGGCAGCAGCAGAACTCCCCGGCAAAGTCCGGCACAAGGAACAGGAGCGTGGACTGTGACCACGAAAAAGCTGACAAAACTGCTGGCGCTGTGTCTGCCCTATATTTTGCTGGGACTGGCGGCAACGAACTTCGGTGAAGCGTGGCGGCTTGCGGAGGGCAAGGAACTGGGCGATAAGATCATGTCCATGATGGGCACCATCCCGGTGGCATTTACAAACCCTCTGCCCAGCCTGTATCCGATTGATTTGCTGGTGGGTCTGTGCTGTGGCGCAGGGTTACGGCTGGCGGTCTATCTGCGTGGCAAAAACGCCAAGAAGTACCGTCACGGCATGGAGTACGGCTCTGCCCGGTGGGGTACGCCCAAGGACATTGAGCCGTTTATGGCTCCCAAGTTTTCCGACAACATCATCCTGACCAAAACAGAGCGGTTAATGATGAGCAATCGCCCTCCTGACCCCAAGAATGCTCGGAATAAAAACGTGCTGGTGGTGGGCGGCTCCGGCAGCGGCAAGACCCGGTTTTGGCTCAAGCCCAACCTTTTACAATGTCACAGTTCCTATGTGGTTACTGACCCGAAAGGTAGTATCGTGGTCGAGTGTGGGAACGCACTTCTGAAAAACGGCTACAAGGTCAGGATTCTGAACACCATCAACTTCAAAAAGTCCATGCACTATAACCCCTTCGCCTATGTCCACAGCGAAAAGGACATTCTGAAACTGGTCACGACTCTGATGACCAACACCAAGGGCGAAGGGTCCGGCGGGGACCCATTCTGGGAAAAATCGGAGCGTCTTTTGCTCACCGCCCTGATCGCTTATCTGCATTATGAAGCCCCGGTGGAGGAACAAAACTTCGCTACCCTGCTGGAGATGCTGAACACCATGCAGGTACTGGAGGATGACGAGGAATACCAGAACCCGGTGGATCTGCTGTTTGAAGAACTGGCAAAAAAGAAGCCCAACTCCTTTGCCGGGCGGCAGTACAAACTTTACAAGCTGGCCGCAGGTAAGACCGCAAAATCCATCCTCATTTCCTGCGGTGCCAGATTAGCCCCCTTCGACATCCAAGAACTGCGGGACCTCACCATGTACGATGAACTGCAACTGGACACGCTGGGTGATAAGAAAACAGCTCTGTTCCTCATCATGTCGGATACGGACAGCACCTTCAATTTTCTGATTTCGATGGTCTACACCCAGCTTTTCAATCTGCTCTGTGATAAGGCGGATGACCAATACGGCGGCAAACTGCCTGTCCATGTGCGGTGCCTGATCGACGAGTGCGCCAACATCGGGCAGATCCCCAATCTGGAAAAGCTGGTAGCCACCATCCGCAGCCGTGAGATCTCGGCCTGTCTGGTACTGCAAGCCCGTAGCCAGTTGAAAGCCATCTACAAAGACAATGCGGACACCATCGTGGGCAACATGGATTCTCAAATTTTTCTGGGCGGCTCCGAACCTACCACCCTGAAAGACTTGTCCGAAATACTAGGCAAAGAAACGATTGATGCCTTCAACACCTCGGACACCCGTGGCAACAGCCCCAGTTACGGCACTACGTTCCAAAAGATGGGGCACGAGTTACTGAGCCGGGACGAGCTGGCGGTGTTGGACGGCGGCAAGTGTATTTTGCAGCTGCGAGGTGTGCGCCCCTTTCTTTCGGACAAGTACGACCTGACCCAGCACCCCAACTACAAGTTAACCTCGGACTATGACCCCCAAAACACCTTCGATATTGAAAAATATCTGAACCGAAAAGAAAAAATCCACCCCGGTGATGAGTTCATCGTGGTGGACGCTGATTCGCTCCCGCCTGCCTGACCCGGTAGGCGGTTTTAATTTATCACGGTCAGAAAAGTGCACCAGAAAATCAACCTTGCTGCGGTTATGCAGTGTAAAACAATAAGATTTCGGGTGTGTACAAATGATCGAAAACGCTTTATAATAAAGGAGAAAAGACTATGGAATTCTTCAACTCTGCTATCGAAGTTCTTCAGACTCTGGTCGTGGCTCTGGGTGCCGGTCTCGGCGTTTGGGGTGCCATCAACCTGCTGGAAGGTTATGGTAACGACAACCCCGGCTCCAAGTCTCAGGGCATGAAGCAGCTCATGGCTGGCGGCGGCGTTGCGCTGGTCGGCATTACCCTGATTCCCCTGCTGAGCGGCCTGTTCGGTTAAGAACGGCGGGCGGCGGTTGCCGCCCGGTACATATTATAATAAGGAAATCCATAGTAACCATCTCACATACAGAAGGTGACGCAGATGAGCGAGATTTTATTGTATCATGGCAGTAAAGAAGAAGTTGTCTATCCCGAAATCCGTATCACACGGTATACAAAGGACTTTTCTTGGGGATTCTACTGCACGAACAACTATCAGCAAGCCTACCGCTGGGCAGACCGCCGTTCTGCCGACGGCCTTGTGAACGTCTACCGCTATGTAGAAAATCCCGACCTGAAGATCCTGCGTTTCCCTGAAATGTCGGACGAATGGCTGGATTTTATTGCAAAATGTCGTGCAGGTGAAACCCATCCCTACGATATTGTGGAGGGACCCATGGCAGACGACACCATTTGGGATTACGTCAACGGATTTACGTCTGGGCAGATCAGCCGTGAAGCATTTTGGGCCTTGGCGAAATTCAAGCATCCAACACACAAGATCAGCTTTCACACCGTAAACGCTTTGCACTGCCTGACCTTTGAGAGGAGTGAACCCATCCATGACCGAAAAGCAGAAAAATGATGTTCTCTATGTTTGCAGCCTGATTGAGACCATTGCCCGCAAGACCAAAAATCATCGGCAGGATGTGATCCGTCACTTTACAAAAGCCGACATCGAACGGCAGCTCCGGCTGGCAGAAGTAAACCATTGCCTGTCCTTTGAGCAGGTTTCGGATGAGCTGATCGATGATCTTAACATCCCAGATGGAGAGTTTGATACTACTGCAGAGTGCCGCTATACGGTTCCTTCGGCAACCTCCATCGGAATGCTGTATCAGGGGCTGGTGCTGTCCACCATGAAGGATGAGGATGCCGCACAGGCAATTCTGGATGTTTTTTCGTCGTTTATCACGGATGAGATCTCCGATTTCAATTCCAACGTATACTACACCAATCCTGATTATCTCCGCTGCTCCTATCTGGAGGGCAAGATGCTTGCATAATTGAATTATTGTCCTATGCCGATTGCCGAAAAGCAGTCGGCATTTTTGTTTTTATCGGCTTCTGAGGTCATTGTTCCATACGGCGGCTTGAGCAGCAACGGAAAGCCCTCTGCGGTTTGCAGTTTTATTGAATGTCCGTGCTGCAAGCCGTGTTTTTTTATCCACCCATCAATGAAAGGGAGTGTTCTTTTATGCAGTTTTTGACCCACATTATTTTTCTTCTGAACCTTCTCAAGACCCTTATCAACCACTTCAGCTAAGGACGGTGACTGAATGGAAACCGTTCTCAAAGCGATCTCTGATTGGATCAAGTCGCTGCTGACAGCGGCGATCATGTCCAATCTCTCCGGCCTGTTCGATGACGTCAACACCCAAGTGGGCAGCATCGCCCAGCAGGTCGGCACCAAACCATCCAGTTTTGAACCGCGCGTTTTCGCCATGATCGAAGCCCTCTCCCGGAATGTGGTGCTGCCCATTGCAGGCGTGATTTTGACCTTCATTGCTTGCTATGAATTGATTCAGATGATCACCCAGCACAACAATATGGCACAATTTGAACCTGCGCTGCTGATGAAATGGATCTTCAAAACTGCCAGTTCGGTCTGGATGATCTCGAATACGTTTGACATCATTATGGCGGTGTTCGACGTGACCCAGCAGGTGGTGGCAAATTCCAGCGGCATTATCAGCGGCAACACAAGGGTCAACGACATTGGCTTGTCGATGCTGCAATCCAGCATGATGCAGATGGACGTAGGACCCCTGTTCGGGCTGTTTTTGCAGTCCTTCTTCATCGGTATCACCATGCGCATCCTGTCCATCGTGATTTTCGTCATCGTCTACGGAAGAATGATTGAAATCTACTGCATGGTAAGCCTTGCACCCATCCCCATGGCGACCTTCGGTAACCACGGGCAATCGCACATGGGGCAGAACTATTTGAAATCCCTGTTTGCATTGGGGTTCCAAGGCTTTCTGATCCTCATCTGCGTGGCGATTTACGCGGTTCTACTTCAGAATGTTGCCATATCCGGGGATGCCATCAACTCGATCTGGAGCATCGTGGGGTACACGGTGCTGCTGTGCTTTACGCTGTTCAAGACTGGTTCTGTTGCCCGGAGCATTCTGGGTGCACATTGATTGGAGGTGAAATTTTGGCAGCTTATATTTCCGTGCCGCGCGATTTCAGCAAGGTGAAGTCCAAAGTAGCCTTCAACCTGACCGCCCGGCAGCTTATCTGTTTTGGTGCAGCGGCAGTCGTAGGCGTGCCGCTGTTCTTTGTTCTGCGGGACACCGCAGGCAATTCCGGCGCTACCCTCGGCATGATGGCGGTCATGTTGCCCATGTTCTTTCTGGCGATGTACCAGAAAAACGGACAGCCCGCCGAAAAGATCCTGCGGTACTACCTTCAGGCACGTTTTGTTCGCCCGAAGGTGCGTCCGTACAAGACCCGCAATTACTATGCACTGCTTATGAAAGGAGATGAAGCCCATGATCCCGTTTCTGAAAAAGAATAAGGACGGCAAGAAGCCGCCCAAGCCCACAGTGCCCCGCACGGCACAAGAGAGCATCCCGTTCCAGCGGATGTTTGAGGATGGCACTTGCCGTGTCCGTCCCGGCTACTACACCCGCACCATCCAGTATCAGGACATCAATTATCAGCTTGCTCAGCAGGAGGACAAGACGGCCATTTTTGAAGAATGGTGCTCGTTCCTCAACTTTTTTGATTCGAGCATTCATTTTGAACTTTCGTTTGTGAACACTGCCACGGACAGCGCAGATTTTGAAAAGTCCATCCGTATCCCATACCAGCAGGATGGTTTTGATGATGTGCGTGCTGAGTATTCCCAGATGCTGCGGCAGCAGCTTTCCAAGGGCAACAACGGCCTGACCAAGACCAAATTCCTGACCTACGGCATCGAGGGTGACAGCATGGCGCAGATCAAACCCCGGTTGGAGCACATCCAGAACGACCTGATGAACAATTTCCACAGACTTGGCGTTCTGGCTAAGCCGCTGGACGGTACGGAGCGTCTGCGGCTGATGCACGGGATGCTGAACATGGACGGAGCCAATAAGTTCCACTTCAACTGGAAAGACCTTGTGCCCAGTGGTCTGTCCGTAAAGGATGCCATTGCACCCACCGCGCTGGCGTTTAAGAACAGCCGTACCTTTCAGATGGGCGGCATCTTCGGGGCGGTCAGTTTTCTGAATATCACGGCTTCTGATTTGAGCGACCAGCTTTTGAAGGACTTTCTGGATATGGACTCCAGCCAGATCGTCACCATGCACATCCAGTCCGTTGACCAGAACAAGGCTATCAAAACCATCAAGCATACGATTACTGAACTTGATAGATCAAAGATCGAGGAGCAGAAAAAAGCCGTCCGCGCCGGATACGACATGGACGTGTTGCCGTCCGATTTAGCGACTTACGGGCGGGATGCAAAAGCCCTGCTGAAAGAATTACAGTCGCAAAACGAGCGGATGTTCCTTGTCACTTTTCTGGTGCTGAACACCGGCAAGACCGAGCAGGAACTGGAAACCAACGTGTTTCAGGCGGTCAGCATTGCCCAGAAGCACAACTGCGAACTGTGTCGGCTGGATTTTCAGCAGGAGCAGGGGCTTATGTCCTCGCTGCCGCTGGCAGACTGCCAGATCGAAATTCAGCGGGGACTGACCACCAGCAGCACGGCAATTTTTGTGCCGTTTACTACGCAGGAGCTGTTCGACAACGGTAAGGAAAGCCTGTACTACGGTTTGAACGCCCTGTCCAATAACCTGATTATGGTGGACCGCAAAAAGCTGAAAAACCCCAACGGTCTGATTCTGGGCACTCCCGGCTCTGGCAAGTCGTTCAGCGCAAAGCGAGAAATTTGCAATGCTTTTCTCGTCACGGATGACGATATTCTTGTGTGCGATCCTGAGTCGGAGTATGCTCCACTGGTGGAACGTCTGCATGGGCAGGTCATCCATATCAGCCCTTCCAGCACCCAGTATATCAACCCCATGGACATCAACACAAACTATTCCGAGGAAGATAATCCGCTGGCTTTGAAAGCCGATTTTATTCTTTCCCTTTGCGAACTTGTAGTCGGCGGCAAAGAGGGGTTGAAGCCTGTGGAGAAAACGGTCATTGACCGCTGCGTCCACAAAATCTATGCTCCTTACTTTGAGCACCCCTGTCCCGAAACCGTGCCGATGCTGGAAGATCTCTACAATGCTCTGCTGACGCAGGATGAGCCGGAAGCCCATCATGTTGCAGCTGCTCTGGAAATCTACGTCAAGGGCAGTCTGAATATCTTCAACCACCGCACCAACGTGGATATCGACAACCGCATCGTCTGCTATGACATCAAGCAGCTGGGAAAGCAGCTGAAAAAGCTGGGTATGCTCATCGTGCAGGATCAGGTCTGGGGCCGTGTGACCGCCAATCGCTCCGTTGGCAAATCGACCCGATACTACGCCGATGAGTTCCACCTTTTGCTGAAAGACGAGCAGACAGCCGCCTATTCCGTGGAGATCTGGAAACGTTTCCGTAAGTGGGGCGGCATCCCGACAGCCTTAACACAGAATGTGAAGGATCTGTTGGCAAGTCCCGAAGTATCGAATATTTTTGAAAATTCGGACTTCGTTTATATGCTGAATCAGGCCAACGGCGACCGGCAGATTCTTGCGAAACAGCTTAATATTTCGCCCCATCAGCTTTCCTATGTGACCCACTCCGGCGAGGGCGAAGGGCTGCTGTTTTTCGGCAACGTGATCCTGCCCTTCGTTGACCACTTTCCGAAAGACCTTGAACTCTACCGCATCCTGACCACCCGCCTGTCGGAAGTTGTGGAGGCAAAGCATGAATAAGAAACAGCCGAAGCTGAAATTTGAGGAGGACAAGGAACGCACTGCAACACGCTCCCCTCCGAAAAAGGAAAAGGTGGAGCAGACGCAGCCCCGAAAGAAACTGAAACTGGATGCCGACAAAGTTGCCGAAAAAGCACAACATCTACGCTTTGGCAAAGCCGAGATCACCCCGGATGAAGCATCCCGCATGACAAAAGCCCAGAAACGAGAGATGTACGCTTCGGCCATTGCCCGGTCTGCGGCTCACCGGGAAGTTGACCAGTATGAGGATGATAATGTCGGCACGCAGGCTCTCAACGAGGGACTGAAAACAGAAGAATCTGCTGCGGATTTTTCCAAAAGCCGCTATTCTCGTAAGCTCAAGAAGAAAGCCAAGCTCCAAGCAAAAAAGAAGCTCAGAGCTACAAAATCTTCTGCCCATGAGCCGGACAAGGTACAAAATGCAGGAGAGGCCAACGTCATTCATAGTGACAGCGGCGAGGGTGGTTCCAACTGGCTTTCCCGGTGGCGGCAGAAACAGGACGTTCGCAAAAGCTACTATGCTGCTGCCCGGTCGGGCGGCACCGCAGCACAGACCGCTGGCGGGCAAAAGATCACATCCAGCGGTGCATCTGCCACTAAGTCCGGTGTAGAGCAGGTCATTGATAAGGGCAAGTCGGCTGTCAGCACTGCCGTCAACGGCATTGCCAATTTTGCAAAGAGCAACGCACACGTTTTGGTGATCGTGGGCGTTTTTCTTTTGCTCATCCTGATGGTGATGTCGGTTTTTTCCTCCTGCGGCATCCTCTTTTCGGGCGGTACACAGGTGTCCGGGCAGACCATGTACTCCGCCGAGGATCGGGACATCCGGGGCGCAGAGCAGGACTACAAGAAACTGGAAAAGGAACTGGATAAAAGAATTAAGCGCACCCCCACCGACCACCCCGGCTACAACGAGTACCAGTATCACCTTGACCCCATCGAGCATGACCCATGGCAGTTGACCTCTTTTCTCACGACTCTCTATGACGATTACACCCGGTCAGAAGTGCAGGGCAAGTTGAAGGAGACCTTCAAAAAGCAGTATAAGCTGACCACATGGGTAGAGGTGCAGACCCGGTATATGACTGTGTGGGTCATGACTCCCGCAGGAATCCCGGTACCCACGCAGGTGCCTTACGAGTACCGCATCTTCCACACCAAATTGGTGAACAGAGGGCTGGAAGTAGTCATCCGGGAAGAATTGGATGCTGACCAATGGAAACGGTACGAGATCTTTCAGGATACGCTGGGTGGCAGACCCTACCTGTTTAACGGCGGTCTGCCGCCCGGTGGCTCCGATGGCTCCGGCACACCGGGCATCGACTATCAGGTTCCGGCAGAAGCCCTGACTGACGAAGAATTTGCCGCCATCTACAAGGAAGCCCAAAAGTATGTGGGCACACCCTATGTGTGGGGCGGCTCTACCCCGGAAACTGGCTTTGATTGCAGCGGCTACGTCTGTTGGGTTTACAACCAGAACGGCTACAATGTCGGGCGCACCACGGCCAACGGTCTTTGGAATAAATGCCAGCACATCTCCGAAGCAGAAGCAAAGCCCGGAGATCTGGTTTTCTTCAAAGGTACCTACGACACCCCCGGCATGAGCCATACTGGAATATATCTCGGAAACGGTATGATGGTCAGTGCCGGAGACCCCATCAAGTACGCCAATATCCACTCGTCCTACTGGCAGAAATACCTGTCAGGATTCGGGCGGCTATCCAAATAACAGGAGGACAATATGAGCGAAAAACTCGATAAACTGCGCGCTTCACTGGAAAAAGAGAAGGAACGGCGCATCAAGATCAACAATCGCATCGAAAGTCTGGAGCGGCGGATTCAGGAGGCCGAAGCCGCCGAGGTCAACGAGATGGTTCGGACGGCAAAAGTCACGCCGGAACAGCTTGCCGCCCTGCTGCGGCAGTCCGCAACTTCCACCCCGAACCCGGCTGCGCTGTCCGCAGTCGGTGCTACCATTGATAAGGAGGACCCCGATAATGAAGATGATGAATAAGGTATGTGCGCTGGTGCTGTCGGTGGCACTGTGCGCTGGCATGGCAGCTCCTGCTTTTGCCTATGACGGCGAACCTGTGGAGGAAGTGGAACAGCCTGTCCTGACTGCTGCCACCGAAGAGGAAGAGGCTGTCACCGTGACCGATGAGGAAACCGGTGCTCTGACCCCGGAGGGCAATCTGACGCTGGTGGACGATTACCACACAAGTTACTCGGATGGCAGCGGTCAGCAGTTTATCACGCTGGTGTCGAAGTCTGGCAATACGTTTTATCTGGTTATTGACCGCAACGCCAAGGGTGAAAACACCGTCCACTTTATGAACCTTGTGGACGAAGCCGACCTTCTGGCTCTGATGGAGGAAGATGCTGCCGATGCTTATACCGCCGAAAAGGAAGCAGCGGCACAGGCAGAGCAGGACAAGCTGAAAGCCGAGGAAGAAGCCAAGAAAGCCGCCGAAGAAGCAGCGGCATCCGGCACAGAACAGCCCACGGAAAATAAGGTCACAAAGATCGCATCGGGCTTTCTGGGGGTAGTCGTGCTGATTGCGCTGGCGGCAGGTGGCGGCTTCTACGTTTTTGCGAAGCAGAAGCAGAAAAAGCAGGCAGAAAAAGAAGCCCTCGACCCCGATGCAGGTTATACCGAGGACAAGGGCGATTTTGAGATTCCCACCGAGGACGAGCCGGAGGACACCGGCGAGGAGGATACCGAACCCATCTGATTTTAAGGCGGCATTTTGCCGCCTTACATATTGCAATCCAAAACAGATTGGAGGGATTCTTATCGTAAAATTGATTGTGGCAGAAAAACCGTCGGTTGCCATGTCCTACGCCAAAGTCCTCGGTGCCACCAGCCGTCAGGACGGCTACCTTGAGGGTAACGGCTATCTGGTAAGCTGGTGCGTGGGGCACTTGGTGGAACTGGCACCGCCCAACATCTACGATGCCAAGTACGTCAAGTGGAGCATTGCAGACTTGCCCATCCTGCCGCAAAAGTGGCAGTATTTGGTGTCTGCGTCCACCAAAAAGCAGTTTGATATCCTGCAAAAACTGATGCACCGCCCGGATGTGGAGAGCGTGATCTGCGCTACGGACGCAGGGCGCGAGGGAGAACTGATCTTCCGCTTGGTGTACCAGCAGGCTGGGTGCAAAAAGCCCTTTTCCCGTCTGTGGCTGTCCAGCATGGAGGAATCTGCCATCCGGGAGGGCTTTGCCCACCTCAAACCGTCAACTGAATACGATGCGCTGTACAACGCAGCACTCTGCCGGGAACGTGCCGACTGGATGGTCGGCATCAACGCTTCCCGGCTTTTTTCGTGCCTGTACGGTCAACCGCTGGCGGTGGGGCGTGTTATGACCCCGGTGCTTGCCATGACAGTGGTGCGGGAAGCCGCCATTGCCGCCTTTGTGCCGGAGAAATTCTACACGGTTGCACTGACCCTTGCGGACGGCGGCACCGCATCCAGCAAGCGGTTTGCCCAGAAAGCGGATGCCGAACTGCTGCTTTCCAAATGCCGAAAGGAGGGGCGTGCCACGGTGCAAAAGATGGAACGCAAGGAAAAGTCCGAAAGCCCACCGCAACTCTATGACCTTACCGCATTGCAGCGGGATGCAAACCGTCTGTTGGGATTTACGGCGCAGCAGACCTTGGATTATGCCCAAAGTCTTTACGAAAAACGGCTCATCACCTACCCCCGCACGGACAGCCGCTTTTTGACGGAAGATATGGCGGCATCCTTGCCGGGGCTGGTGACGGACACGGGTAAGGTGTTTGCCGTGGAGGAGTCGCTTCCCATCCATGTGCAGCAGGTCATCAATGGCGGCAAAGTCACCGACCACCATGCGCTGCTGCCTACGAAAAGCATGGCAAACGCAGATCTTGCCGCCCTCCCTGCCGGAGAGCGGAATGTCCTGCGGCTGATTTCCGCACGGCTGCTCTGCGCCGTAGGCGAACCGCACCGCTATGCAGAAACTACGCTCACCACCATCTGCGCTGAAGAGGAGTTTTTCGCAAAAGGCAAGGTGGTGCTGTCCGACGGATGGAAAGCCATGGAACGAAAAATGCTGGGGGAACTTCTGGGCAAGCAAAAGGAAGCAGTTGTTCTGCCCGATGCGCAAGAGCAGAGTCAGTGCAGCGTTGCTGATGCCGAACTGAAGGAAGGTCAAACGTCCCCGCCAAAGCATTTCACCGAGGACCTTCTACTTCATGCGATGGAAACCGCCAGTGCAGACAGTATGCCGGAGGGCGTAGAACGTCAGGGCATCGGCACCCCGGCAACGAGAGCCGCCACCATCGAAAAGCTGGTGCAGAAGGGCTTTCTGGAACGCAAGGGCACCAAGAAAACCAAGGTGCTGCTGCCCACGGATAAGGGAAAAGCCCTCATTACCGTAATGCCCGAAGAAATCCAGTCTGCGGATATGACCGCTGATTGGGAAACAAAACTGCTGCAAATCGAGCGCAGCGAAATGGAGCCGGAAACTTTTATGACTGAAATCAAAGAGATGATCTCCTCGCTGGTAACGACCACCGAGGCTGCGAAGGGAGCGAATGCGCTTATGAAAAACAAAATCATTGGTGTCTGTCCGAACTGCGGTGCAAATGTTGTGGAGCGTGAAAAGGGCTGGTTCTGCGAGAACCGGGAGTGCCGTTTCGTGCTGTGGAAGGACAATGCG
>OJKP01000683.1_pt1 | contig 23546 bp, 17 predicted proteins | sample 1596521 | NCBI WGS metagenome assembly OJKP01 (sample SAMEA4350130, study PRJEB24818) | metagenome | biome: human; feature: gut; material: faeces | place: Denmark | collected 2013-09
TCTATCAACACCTCTGGCAATATAGCACGTAATAGTTTTATAGATTCCATGATGCAAAGCTACTCAATATGCATGATATGAGCAAGCGCTTTTTACCATCATACCAACCGGAAATATCCGCTGACCCGTTATTTCCCATCAATGCCAAAAGCGTACATGAGAAACGAGTGGGAGTGCTTTCATAAATGAAAGAATAAAGCTTCACTTCCTGTAAAAACACAAAAAAGAGCCATCTCATTTGAGACAACTCTTCATTTTCTTTCGTGGTGCCACCAGGAATCGAACCGGGGACACAAGGATTTTCAGTCCTTTGCTCTACCAACTGAGCTATGGCACCAAATTGTGCAAATCAACATCCGAAGATCTTTTATCAGTGGTGCCACCAGGAATCGAACCGGGGACACAAGGATTTTCAGTCCTTTGCTCTACCAACTGAGCTATGGCACCTTGCTGATTTGCGAGTGCAAAAGTACGAGAAATATCTGAACAAGCAAAACTTTTTTTCGTTTTTTTTCAACAGAGCGTATTTTTTGTTGATTTCAAGAGATTATTCCGTACAAAATGAGCAATTTTACATGCAGTTGTAGAAAGTGCGAACGAAGACAGCATTTCCTCAGCCATTTTACGCGTTGGGGCTATGCCCAAGAATTTTGTTCGTCTCATTCCTCGTAATCCACGAATCTACAAAAAAACGCCGCGCTTACTTCAACCATTATTTTCCACTAGCCCACCATGACTCTATATAACAATTCTAAGATACATTCGCTCCAAATCAACGACACATATGGAGCTAACGAACTTCCTAGTTGTCTATGCACGGAATTGAGAATCTTCGATGACATCTCTTGGAACGATCTTCTGAAAACACCTACACAGATAGGTTTCTTGCTCATCGCCCTCTGTACGGAGGGCGAAGTAGAGTTTACAATCAATGGGCGCAGACACACTATGCACGTAGGCGACCTCTTTATCTCTTTTGGCGACCAAATATTAGAAGAGAGCAGCGTAAGCAATGATTTTCACGCTAAAGCAGTGTTAATGTCGCGATCGTTTGCGCAGAATTGCATTGTGGGGCTCAATAATATGTGGCCCTACTTGCTCTACTTGATGGAGCATCCAGTGATGCAAACTACAGAGGAGGAACAAAGATGGATATTGGATTGTTATCAGTTGATATGTCGCAGACTTAGCAAGCAGCCTGGCCGCTATATGCGCGAAGCCACGGTGTCGCTCGTTAGGGCTTTTTACTTTGAAATATGCGATTTGCTCGAACTACGCGTCAAGCCCGACCAGTCAGGAGCACAAAATCGTGCCTATGCCATTTTCGACCAGTTTATTCGCCTTGCCTCTGCCCACTTTAAGCAAGAGCGCAGTGTGGAATGGTATAGCAGCGAAATGTGTCTCACGCCAAAGCACCTTTCTGAGGTGGTGAAGCAGGTTAGCGGGAAGACCGCTGGACAATGGATTACCACGCTCGTAATTATCGAGATTAAGTCGCTTCTGCGCCACACTACGCTTTCTATTAAGGAAGTGGCTCAAGAGATGAATTTTCCCAATCAGAGTTTTCTCGGAAAATACTTTAAGAATGTGGAGGGAGTATCGCCTTCCGACTTTAGAAAGCAGTAGCCAATCGTTTCCACAACTAGTTGCCAGAACAAGTTAATAGTAGGAATTGGGCAACTTCTACCTCAATGCTCTCATCGCATTAAGCACTGCAATCACCGTCACACCCACATCGGCAAAAACTGCCATCCACATTGTGCCAAGCCCCATTGTGGCAAGCACGAGGATAGCCACCTTCACCCCAATGGCAAACCCTACATTCTCGCGTGCAATGCGGATGGTGCGCCGAGCAATGCGAACGGCAAGGGCTATCTTCGAAGGACTATCGTCCATCAACACCACATCGGCAGCATCAATAGCGGCTTCACTTCCGAGCGCTCCCATAGCAATGCCCACATCTGCACGCTTTAGCACAGGAGCATCGTTGATGCCATCTCCCACAAAAGCCAGACTGCCCGTCGAAGGCTTCTCCGAAAGCAAGCGTTCCACTAGGGCCACCTTATCAGCAGGAAGGAGTTCTGCGTGATATTCATCCATTCCCAACTTTCGAGCCACATTAGCGGCCACCAATTCTCGATCGCCAGTAAGCATCACCATTCGGCGCACGCCCTCACGTTTTAGCAGAGAAATAGCCTCTTGGCTATCGTCCTTTACCTTATCATTGATTACAATATGTCCAGCATATACACCGTCCACAGCCACATGCACCACAGTTCCCACAAGATGACAATCGTGAAGTTTCGCTCCTAAATCTTCCATCATACGCGCATTACCCACACAGACTTGTCGGCCTTCCACAACGGCTCGAATGCCGCGTCCTGCAATTTCCTTCACCTCTGAAATGCGACAACCATCAGTGGATTCTTGAGGGAAAGCCGCCCGAAGAGCAGCACCAATAGGGTGCGTAGAGAAGTGCTCTACATGGGCTGCGAGATGGAGCAGTTCACGCTCATTAAAATGGTCGGGATGTACGGCTTCTACGGAAAATACACCACGCGTTAGGGTGCCAGTCTTGTCGAACACCACGGTGTTGAGCCTTGCCAACACATCCATAAAGTTGCTTCCTTTCACCAAAATGCCATGACGCGAAGCTCCCCCTAATCCACCGAAGAAGGTGAGCGGAACGCTTATCACCAATGCACAAGGGCAAGACACTACCAAAAAGATGAGTGCACGATGAAGCCAAGTGGCAAACGATGCCGCAAATCCCACTTCGGCAAACAAAGGCGGAATGAAGGCTAAAAGCAAAGCTGCACACACCACGATGGGGGTGTAGACGCGAGCAAAGCGAGTGATAAAGCTTTCGCTACGCGACTTATTTTCATCGGCAGTCTCCACGAGTTGTATAATTTTCGACACTGTGCTCTCGCCAAAGCATTTTGTTGTGCGCACACGTAACACTCCCGTAAGATTAATGCAACCCGACATAATCTCATCGCCCTCTGCCACTTCGCGAGGCAAACTCTCGCCCGTCAGTGCCACGGTATTGAGCGAAGACGTTCCTTCCTCTACCACCCCATCGAGAGGTACTTTCTCACCCGGACGCACCACGACCACTTCACCTACTCTTACCGCATCGGGGGCTATATTCTGCACTTTTCCCTCACGCTCTACGTGTGCCACATCCGGACGGATATTGACCAAGTGGGCAATGCTATCGCGACTACGCCCTTCGGCATAACCTTCAAAGAGTTCGCCCACTTGGAAGAAGAGCATCACGAATACGGCTTCGGGAAATTCTGTCTCTGCCCCAGGTAGAAATCCTATGGTGAGTGCGCCAATTGTAGCCACCGACATAAGGAAATCTTCATTAAACACGTCACCCTTAGCTATTCCTTCAGCGGCTTCGCACAATGTTTCGCGGCCTATGAGAAGATAGGGTACGAGGTAGATAAGAAGTAGTTGCCAAGTGGCGAGCTGACAGTATTTCTCCACCAGCACAGCCACACCGAGCAATACGGCCGTAATGGCAATAAGCATCACCTTGCCTCGCAACGAACCTTCTTCGTGTTCGTCGGGATGACAATGCTGTGCATCAGCGTATTCATGTTTTTCTCGTGATTTGCAACAACACGATTGATGTGGATAAGGTATGGGAGCCATAATTCTAGGTTTTTATTTAGGGTGGTTCTATAAATTCTGAAATTTATAGAACCCAATTCTGATGATGGGATTTATAGAACCACCCTTTACTGATTTTTTGTATATCTTTTTTCATTGCAAAGGTAAGAACTTGCCGATGCAACTCGGTTGCAAAGCCTATTTTCTGCAGACATTTGCAACTTGGTTGCATTTCTTCACGGTCATTACATAGCACATATTGAACATCAATGGGCTACGTCGAAGTTATGGGTGGCTTTGAGTGGCGCACAAGCAAAAAAGAATTGAAAAGGACAAGCGTTTTTAAATGAAAGAACCGTGTGTTCTCCCACAAAAACTATACGATAGTTTCTGCAGTTACCAAACTTTTTAATTAAATTCGCAGCCGAGGAATGTATACCTAATAGTCTACCTCACGTTTTCTTTTTCCATAAATACTCATTTACCTCATGAAAGCTTTTTCCGCCCTATTCTCCCCGCTTCGATTCTTTCTCATGGTTTGCTTTGCCACCATGACAACAGCAGTTTCCGCTCAATGCAAATTGGCTCCGATGACCACGGGCAGCGTGTTTGCCTTGCCCGAGATGGACAGTGTAACTGCCTCAGTAAAATTCACCAATTATGGTTCCATCCCCGTGACCGACTTCGATTATACGCTCTACTATATGGACACGCAAGAGACGACTGCCCAACAACACGTGGTGCTCGATACTCCGCTCAAAGATGGTGAGACCACATCTATCAGCATAAAGCTGCGCAGCGGAAAAGCACTCGGTTCGAGCGATGTAGTGCTAAACGTAGCACAGGTAAATGGCGGCTATAATGCCACCTCCGTGCCTTACACCTATATTACGCTACACACTGTGAGCGTAATGCCTCGTAAGCGCGTGCTCGTTGAGGATTACACGGGGATGTGGTGCGGCAACTGCCCGCGCGGCATCGTGATTATGGAACATTTGCGACGCATCTTCCCCGACTCCTTTGTGGGCATTGCTATCCACTGTGGCGACGCACTCGATCCTAGGCCCTACGGCTACGACAATATGGAGAGAACGTGGGCACCAGGAAAGCCTTCCGTATGGTGTGGTCGACGCAATAAACTTTATAACTTCGACTCTACTACAGATTTTCTAACCGAACTCAACGTGATGCCTGTGGCCAACATTGAAGTAGAAGCGAAGTGGAACGTCGACAGCACGGATATTGCCATACACACGCTACTCACACCATGTATCGGAACCACCGATGACAATACCTACTCACTGGCCTATGCGCTTATTGAGAATGGTATGAAAAATAGCAACTGGACACAAACAAATTATTTCGACCTTTGGGAAAACAACACATTGGAACTGCCCGAGATGGAAAAGTTTCGTAATAGCGGAATGGACGTTTCGGGCTTAACATACGACCACGTGGTACATACCTCTTTAGGAATTTCCTCGGGCATTGAAGGCTCTGTACCCAAAAAGTTGGAACCCAATCATGAGGTGGAACATGACGCAGCATTCACGAAAATCCGCGACCTCGCCCATATCCAGTGTCGCGACAGCCTTATGGTATGCGCCATTCTGCTAAATACAACCACGGGCAAGGTGGAGAATGTGGCACAATGCGCCATTATCAGCTCTACCGCCACGGGCATTCATGCCCTCCCCACATTGCCCACCTCCATTACTTCCACCCCCGAAGAGCATTTCTCCATCGCCGGCCGACGCATCTCTGCCTCGACCCCTGGCTTCCACTTGGTGCGCCAGAAGGATGGCAAGGTGGTAAAAGTTTGGAGAGGGAAATAAGCAAGCTACATCTTTTATACCCCCATATAAATCCGACGCGAGACGCGTCGCCCACAGAAGATATCAATCATTTCTGTAGGCGACGCGTCTCGCGTCGGTAGTTACAAGTCTTCTTACTTCTTAATCAGCGCCGAGAGAATGTACATCTGCATCATAGCCACAGCACGCGCATTCTCGCCCCCATTGGGGATGATAATATCGGCAAACTGCTTCGTAGGCTCGATAAATTCATCGTGCATGGGCTTGAGCACATTGCGATACTTGTCAATGAGCATCTCAAGCGGATGACCACGCTCTTCAATATCGCGCTCAATGACACGCAAAAGGCGTTCATCGGGCTCTGCATCTACAAAGATTTTGAGATCCATGAGGTCGCGGAGTTTTTTGTCGTAGAGAGCCATGATACCTTCCACGATAATCACGTCGTGAGGCTCCACATGCACAGTCTCTTGTTGGCGCGTACAGGTGAGATAGGAATAGGTGGGCTGCTCTATGGCGTGTCCCTTGCGTAGCTCCTCAATTTGATGAGCCAAGAGAGGCCATTCGAAGGCATCGGGATGATCGAAGTTGGTCTTCTTGCGAAGTGCTTCGGGCACATCCCACTGCGAATTGTAATAAGAATCTTGTGGAATCACCGCCACTGTGTCGGCAGGCAAACTTTCCACTATCTTACGCACCACGGTGGTCTTGCCCGATCCCGTGCCGCCAGCGATACCTATGATAATCATCTCTTCATGATTTTGAAGTTCTTGAAATATACCTCAAGATCCTTGCCGCTCACATTGGCAATACGGAGTTTTGAAGCAGACATGCCGCCAAGTTCATTGCCCGTGTGGATTACGGGGTCAGTATCGGCATAGTGGAGCAAGCTCACCTCTGTCCATTTGCCATCCTTAAAGAGTTCGAGCTTGAAATTCTTAGCCACTCCAGGCACACCGAAGTTGAACTCCATACCAGCGAAAGCAATGTCACGTTCTCCCTCAAGAGTAAACTGAGCATCCTTCGCCCACTTGATTACCTCGAGAGAAGGAGCCACTGTAATACTATTACCACGCACAGAGATGGGCAACAGAGCAAGCTGTGGCACATTGCTCTCTATCTTGTAAGGATTGTATTCTGCAGAGTTGACAAGTGAGGTGCCGTTCACCTTATTATAAGAATCGGTGGCTTGAGCAAAGAGTTGATTGAGCGTGGGGAGCATCACCTTGGTGGCCACCTTAATGCCTGGTTGAAGGGCATGGCGCACGTCGGAGTTTTCGAGTGTATACATCTGCTCTTGTAGAGAGCGTGCCTGGTCGTAGTAGTTCTTAAATGAGGGGAAAGCCGAAGCCGAAGCCGAGGTGGCTTGCGTCAGCGCCATGGAGCATACTGCCACACCGTAATCGCCCACATTCTTGGCTTGAAGCAACCACGGACGAAGCTCGCGCACAAGTTCGGGATTTTCCTTATCGGACAGGAGGATGTCGGAGGCCATCTTCAATTCAATGCTCTTCTGAAGAAGCTGCATCACTGCCTCCTTTTCGCCCTTGAGGGCTGCCTCAGCCAAGGACTTTAGTTCCTCACCTTCTTCGCGACGGAAGCCGTGGCCGTTAGGACCGAGATCCTTATTGTAGAGAGCAAAAGTGCGCAAGGCTTGGTAGTTGCCAGGCAGAACGGCTTTGAGAGCCTTTTCCCAGTCTTTCTGATAGTCGTAGGCTTTCATATTCCATGTATAATCAGCTATGCCGTAAAGGGCTATCTTTGAAGCTTCTGCATGCTCCATGGGGTTAGACACGAAGCCAGAGAGATCCGAGGCTATGTCCTGACCATTTCCGTAAGCCGGACCGAGAAGTACGTGGTCGCGTACGAAATCGCTCACGGGGAAATTCCACCAGATATAGGCTTTTCGATCAATGCGCTGATTGATCCACTCCATGCTTTCCTTGTCGATACAGTGCACCACAGAGTTTCCTGTCCACATTATCTGCACGCTTTTGTTCATCTTCGTGCCAAGAGTACGCAAATAACCTTTTTCATCGTTGGCCCATGCGCGATTGTATTCCGTGGGACACATCACGAGCGGACGCACGCCCTTGTGGGTCTTTACAAAATGGTCGTCCACATAGTTGAGCAGTTCGGCTTGCTTGTCAGCTCGGGTTCCCTCGCCCCAAATATCATCGAAGAATACGGCAAACGAACGCACACCGAGCTTATACATATCTTCAAACTTCTTTATCAATGCATCGCGATCGGCTGTGGTCCATTTGATGTCTACTCCCGGATGAATCGCCCAATAGAAGTTTACGCCACACTGCTTGGCGTGCTCGTTGAGTTCCTGAATACGCTTTGCTTCAGCCTCTGGATAAGGCACACGCCAGTGGTCGCGATGATAGGGGTCGTCCTTTGGTCCGTAGATATATACGTTCATCTTGTTGCGTCCGTAAAACTCTATCTGACTCAGACGCGCTTTGTGGCTCCAGGGAGTTCCGTAGAACCCTTCCACGGTGCCGCGGAAAGGAACGTCGGGCCAGTCTGTCACGGTGCAAGTTTCGAGTTTTCCTTCAGCGATAGACGCCAAGAGGGTCTGCACACCATAATAGAGGCCTGTCTCGTCAGAGCCCACGATGGTAACCCCCTTCTCAGACACTTCCATATAATAACCCTCTGCGTGCGAAGGGGCATGCTTTGCTACCTTGCTCACGGCCTTGTCGCCCTTCACACCGATGGTCACGGTGAAACGAGCTGCGGGGTCGTTCTTTACGAGTTTCGAGGCCACTAAGGCGTCAGCCGCGATACAGCCTGAACGCTGTTTGTCGCTTACTATTTTCCACGTAGTGGGCGCTTTTACGATACCCTTTTTGGCTTTCACCACCTGCTGAGGTACGGGATTAACCAAACTGATTTGTGCATTGGCTGTGCCCGCTCCAAGCGCTGCAAACAGCATCGTTGCACCTAAAAGTGTATGTTTCATTATTTGAGGTTTGAAGTTTTGAGGTTATAAAGTTAGTTTTAAGTTTGGAGGTTATGAGGTTATAAAGTTAGTTTTAAGGTTGGAGATTATGAGGTTATAAAGTAAGTTTTGAGGTTATAAAGTTACCTTTTGCATATAGTACGATAAGAAGTCGTAAAGTGACATTATAACCTCATAACCTCCAAACTTAAAACTAAATTTATAACCTCCAAACTTAAAACTAAATTAATATCAGAATCGAATCTCCCCGCTTCCTGCACAAATCTGTCCATCAGCAGTATAAAGCACACCAAACTGACCAGGAGCAATCCCTTGTACGGGAGTGGGCGAAGTGATAAGGAATCGACCATCGGACTGACGCGTCATGTGTCCTGGACGTGGGCGCTCCGTATGGCGTATCTTAAAGAGCACATCGGCTTCGGTTGCGCCTTTCCAAGGGTCGGCGGTGATAAAGTGGAAACCCGTTAAGTGGAAATCTTTACCATACAATCCGTGACACGATTCCGTATGTGACACATATATAATGTTTTTCTCAATATCCTTGTCTGTAACAAACCATGGGCCGCCGCCAAGACCGAGTCCCTTGCGCTGGCCTACGGTGTGAAACCAGTATCCTTTGTGCATGCCAATGACACGCCCTGTCTCACGCTCAATCACCTCGCCTTCACGTTCACCAAGAAGCGTACGCAAGTAGTCATTATAATTAATCTTACCCAGAAAACAGATACCTTGACTGTCGCGACGATGAGCTGGAGCCAGATGTTCACGCTCCGCAATCTCGCGCACTTCGTGCTTGAGCAGATGCCCTATCGGGAAACAAAGTTTTTCAGCTTGCACATCAGTAAGTTGCGAAAGGAAGTCTGACTGATCCTTTACAGGATCGGGAGCAGGTGCCAAATAGAGTTGTCCTGAAGGATCATGATAGGTTTGTGCATAATGCCCCGTGGCTATGTAGTCGTAGGCATACCCTGCCTTTTCCTCGAATGCACCAAACTTAATGAGACGATTACACATTACGTCTGGATTGGGGGTTAGACCGCACTTGATTCGTTCCACCACATAGGCCGTCACGCGATTATGGTATTCTGCTTGCAAATCTACCACATCAAGATGAAGCCCATACTTTTTGGCCGTAAGCGTAGAGAGTTCTATGTCTTCTTCTGCCGAGCAGGTGGTGCCTTCTCCTTGCATGCCTATCTTAATATAAAAGAGATCGGGCTTAATGCCTTGTTCACACAATAAGTGACAAGCTACGGCGCTATCCACGCCACCCGATATAAGAAGTGAGTATTTTTTGGATGATTGCATTACGCATACTTTTGGTAAGATATGCAAACTTACGAAAAACTTTCCGTTTCATCCCATCCATACCTCATTACTTTGCACTTGTACATACTTTTTAATATCTTTGCATAAGATAGGCTGCATCTCAGCATAATATTCAAGCAAACTTGATATTCTGCATTCGATTTGCACTATCTTTGCATAAGATAGGCTGCAACTCAGCATAATATTCAAGCAAGCTTGATATTCTGCATTCGATTTGCACTATCTTTGCAGCCAGATAAGTTACATGGATTCCTAAATCTAATAAAGTTTATTGATGAAAAAAGCTCTCCTCGCCCTTGGCATGATGTTCACCATGGTATCAATGACCATAGCACAGCCATCCCTCCAGCAACTACTCAAGCAGGCTCGTACCAACAAGGGAAAGCCCAACGCTCATCTCTACATACAGATAGCCAAAGCTTGGCTCACTACAGCCCCTGACTCTACGCTAAAATATGCTGATGCTGCAGCACGATTAAAGCCTCGTGGAGCCGATCTTATTGGCATTGAAGCGGCTAGAGGTGAAGCGTTTCTAGCCAATGGCGAAACTGAAAAGGCACTCAAACATTTCAAGTTAGCACGCTCCGTTGCAGAGAAACAACACAACACGGAAGAGATGTTTAATCAGATGTGTAGCATAGGGATCTGCCTAAGCCGTTTGCAGAAATTCGACGAAGCACAAAAGCTCTATGAGAAAGTGATCAACTATGGTATTAAGCATAGCCGCATGTTGGCCTTCTCGGGCTATCAGAACTATGGCGTACTCTGTAGCCGCATAGGACGCACTGCCGACTGTGAGAAAATGCTACGTAACGCACTAAAGTATGAAGACGCTGCCTCTGATGTAAGCCTAAGAGTATCGGTTTATTCAGGATTAGGCACGATTCTTACCTACCACCCTCAGACGTTTGGCGAAGCCGAGAAATTTCTTCGCAAAGGGATGGACATTGCTCGCCAAGCTGACGAACCCTTAATGGAAGCCAACTGTATCTCGCCCCTTATTTCCCTGCTCACACAAATACCTAATCGTTACAACGAAATTCCCCCATTGATTACTCGAGCAAATACCATTCTGAGCCACACTGCACCTAGCGGATCTGAACGTATGCAGCTCGAGCATGCGAAAGTCAACTATTATTTTGTCACGAAACAATGGAAGCTTGCTTTGCAAAGTGCACTCATGCTCTACGAAAATGGACCTGCCGTTTCCTCCGAGCGCGACAAAGTAATGCTAATGACAGCTAGAGCTTACGAGGGCGTGGGAAAAACCGATCGGGCTTGCTACTTCTATCGTGAGGCTTATTATATAGGTGATTCCATTCATCAACTTAACGTGCAACAACAGATTGCCGATGCTTCAGCTCGCTACGATGCCAAAGAAAAAGAACTCAAGATTGCTCATCTTCAGACGGAAGCAGCGAAAAACGAAGCTCAACAATGGCGACTCACGGCATGGGTGGTTGCCTTGTGCATTTTGCTCATCGTTCTATGCATTGGTATTGTACAGTGGCGGCGACAGGTGAAGCGAAAATTTGAACTCGCTGAAGCAAAACGCTACATTGATGGACTTGAGAGCGAACACATGCGACTAGCACAAGAACTGCACGATGGTATCTGCAACGACCTGCTCGTAGCAGAAATGCAACTTTCTTCCACCAACGACATAAAGATGGCTGCTCGTATGCTTAATTCTACCCGAGACGATATTCGTCAAATATCTCACGAGCTCATGCCACCCAACATGCACTTTTCTACGCTTAGTCAGATGCTACAAGCCTATACCTTTAAACTAAGCGAGATAAAGTGGACTGACACGAATGAGAAGTTTACGAAAGAGACTTCATCTCCAATCAAAGTTTCCTTCCAAACCAATCATGATTACGATTGGGCGCTACTACCGCAGCAAATTGGCTACCAACTCTACCGCATCACCCAAGAACTCGTAAGCAATCTCATGAAGCACGGAAAACCGTCTTTCCTCAACATTGCTCTATTCCACACAACAGACAAATCCATAGAACTAACGATTGAGAGCGACGGCTTACATTCTGCCAAAGACTTTTGTACGGACGAAAGTAAAACAACATCCTCTGAGGGTATCGGTCTGCGCTCCATCCGCGAAAGAATTAAGAGTTTGGAAGCGGAAATCAGCATAGATGGACAAAAAGTATACATCAGATGCAGTGAAAAAGTGAAAGAAGTGAACAATTAACGTGCTTTTTCATTATTATTGATGAAATTTATGTGACTGCAATAACGTACTTTTGCATCGAATTAACAGACGGAACGGCTCTTATACGCAGGACGCTACCTACCCTACCGCGAACGATTCAGACATTGAAGAAACGCAAAACGCCACTCATAGGTAAACGCATCTAGTACATCAAGAACGAAGTAAACTCCGATCCCTAGCGAAAAATTCCATGAAGGAAAAACTAAAAATACTAATATGCGATGACCATGCCATCCTTCTAGAAGGATTAAAGGCATGCTTACAACGCATGCCATTTATTGGAAGCGTAATAGTGAGCAATAACCCTACAGATGCCTTAAATCTACTAAAGGAACAATCTTCAAACATAGATCTTTGCATCACCGACCTCGACTTCGCCCAAGAAGCCTCTGGACTAATGCTAATTGATCATATACATGAGCATGCTTGCCATATCCGCATTTTGGTGTATACTTCGCACGAAGAGATATGGAATATCAATGCAATCATGCATTCTGGCGCAGACGGTGTGGTATTTAAGAGTTGCACGCCCGATGAACTGCAACATGCGATTCGTTGCATCTACGACGGCGATAAATATTTCTGCGAACGTTTCCAACAATTAGTACGCCACATTGAGATGCAAATTCCCGCTACAACGGATCATCTCACTACGCAGGAGACAAACGTTCTTCACCTCTTAGCGCGTGGTCTTCGCGCTGGAGAAATAGGCAAAAAGCTATGCGTATCGGTCAACACTGTAAACACACACAAGGCGCACCTCCTTTCAAAATTCAACGCTTCTAACACGACTGAACTTATTATAAAGGCTTTTGTAAAAGGGATTGTTGAGCTAAAACTTCAAAAGGATATGCCTGAAAGTAAATAAAGAATAATTCGTATAAAAAAGAAAGGCCCTGCTAGAGAATTTTGAACTGCACCCCAAAAGTTCTGTGTCTAACTTTTGGGGTGCAGTTCATTTACCTCTGGCAGGGTTATATAATAAGGGTGGTTCTATAAGCAAATCTCCCTAAGGCACAAGAATAATCGTAAGCATCCGAAACTTGAAACCTTGCCTAGTTTCGGATGGTTACGGGGCAGCAGATATTTTGGGTTGTAGGATGAAGAAAGTGATTTGTCTTCGCGTCCACAGATGCCCATTTCCCCTTTCAAGAATGCTCATTTTTCCTTTCACAGATGCTCTTCTTTACGTCTACCGCTGCCGTGCGGTAAAGCTACCACAGGCCTGTGGTAGCTCTGCCGGACGGCAGCGGTAGCTTTACCGCACGGCAGCGGTAGACGTGAAAGTCTTCATTGAGAAACGGAATGGTCTAGGTTCTAGATTGATAATGACAAAGTTAGGAATACTTCGTTCGCAGTTTATGAAATCCTCCGTTTACAAGGGGAAAATTTCCATCTATGAAGAGAGACGATTCTCGTTCCCTGAAATAAGACTGTATCTTCACGCAACAGCCTTACTACAACATGAAAAATGGGAAAACATACGACATAAGGATAATACCAACTGGGAACATCCGCTGACCCATGGTTACGATTATCATACGGATTGAATAAAGAATGCTTACGGAATAGAATAGGAACTGCCCCACAAGATTCAGCATCTTGCGGGGCAGTTTCTATATATTCTCTCTACGAGGGTTTAGAATTCGTAGCGACGATCTGAAAGTTTTGCCTTATGAAGGATGAGATAGTTGAAAGCTGAAGAGTAAGCACGCTGACCACTAGTCTGTGCTACCTGAGCCATTTCTGCTGCTACATCAAACTTATCGGCAGACTTACTCTGACTAGTAACCTTTACGATGTAGAGGGCGGCTGCACCTTGAACAAGGCCAGAGACCTTGTTGACACCTGTCTTGGCAATAGCGCCAGAGAGCTTGGGCTCAGGCACGTTGATGCCATTGACAGTAGTATAACCAGCCATAGTCTGATTGGTGAGCGAAGCGGTGATAGCTCCCTTCAACTTCTGCATATCAGACAGGCTCTTTACATTCTTAGCCATTGCAAGCGCCTTTTCGGCCTTCTTCTGCTGCTTAACCACTTGAGTGAGGAATTCTTTCACGTCCTTGTTATCCCAAGGTAGATAACCTTTCTTGTTAGCAGCTGTTACGCATACCACGAGGAGGTGGTCACCATTGCGTCCGCATTCATAAAGTTTAGAAACGTCACCCGCCTTAGCTTCGTCGAAAATCCAGCGAGCGCAGTCCTTAGCACCGCTACCACCGATACGAGCGGGAATCATATTCTGCATGGGAGAATAACCAGGGAGGTCGGTCACGGCATAGCCATTCTTGGCTGCATTCTTCTCAATAGAAGCGGCATCCTTATTCTGAGCAAGGAAGCGGTTGAAGCGACTAAGCTCGTCTTCGTAAGTTTTCTTAGAGAAGTTGAGAGGACATTTCACAACGGCAACGTTGTATTTTGTCTCCACTTTCTTACGATCAAGCACCTGCACTACGGCTGCACCCTGCTCGTTAGAAATGATTTGTGCACTACCTGCGCCAATCTTGTTGAGCTGAGAGAGATAAGAAGCCGTTTCGTCGTTCATACCGAACTGCTCGTACTGATTAGAGGTGAGCCAGATTGAGTCGGAACGCTGACCATACTTTTTAGCTAGTTCTGCGAAAGAAGCACCAGCATTAAGTGCGCCGAGGATTGAATCAACCTGTGCTTTGCGCTCTGCAGGATCACTCTTAGTAGAAGCAATCTGACGATAAAGGATAGAATCGGGAGCTTGCTCTTTCGAGATGAGTTTAAGCGTATTGATAGTGTTATCCTGTGCATTGTAGTAAGCAGGCTTTACGCTACCCACTGCCATAGAGTCGAGCTGAGCGGCAATGTCGGGATAGCTTTGGAAAGCGTTCTTACTGAGAGCGAGGTTACTATACTGAAGTTCAGAGTTAGAGGTGCGAACCACATTGGCCACGTCTGAACCATTCTGGAGCTGCTGTTGAAAACCTTGTACCTTCTTCATAAGATCGGCACGGTCAGTAGCACTAGCCACTACATTGACATCTACTACCTTTAGGTCGCGAGTTTCAACGGGAGAATAGAAGTTGTCCTTAAATTCTTCATAAGCAGCCTTGAGGTCTTCATCATTCACCTGAATGTCTTTATCGCTGATAGTGCTATAAGGGAGTGCGGCCACTTCGGCATTTTTCTGAATGGTGCGTTCATCGAAATTTTCCTTAGCTGCGATGGGGTTGGACACGAAGCCCATAGCAAAGAGCATGTTGTACTTATTAGAAAGCAATTCGTTGCGGAGTTGCTTTTCTGAGAAGTCCCATACGTTTTTGATCATCTGCACCTGTTCGATGGCTTCGCTCTGTTGGCTCTTTTGTGCATCGGCAAGATACTTGTTATAGTTCTTGAGGAAATCTTGGAGCTGTGCTAGATCGAAACCGCCTTGTGCATTGCGGAATATACCCGCTACTGCTTGAAGGCTCTGAGCTGTACCTTCACGAAGGGCTTCCTGCACTTCGCCATCGGTAACAAAGATGCCGAGCTTATCACACTCATGAGAGATGACGGTGTTCTGTACGAACTGCTGCCATACTTGCTCACGGATTTGCTCTGTCTGCTGGTCAGAGAGTGTGGGATCCTGACCCTGCATCTGCATTTGCATCTTAACTACATTGCTCTGTTCGTCTACCATGCTTTGGAAGTCGTGGATAGAGAGCTTTTCGCCATAAACCTCGCCTACTATGTTTCTGTCTGCATTGGAAGTGGTCTCCAACGAGCGAAAGAACTCTTCGGCAATGAAAGCAAAGAGGGCAAGACCCAAGACGCCTACGAGGAAGGCTCCTTTGCTTCTGATTTTTTGTAATGCTGCCATTTAATTGTTTATTATTTATTGTTTTTATTATGCTGAAGTAAGTTTGGAAAATCACCGCGAGTGTTTTCCAGGCTAGGCCAGAATGCGTTTACGCCCTTGCAAATAAGTAGGAAAGGGCAGGAATCAGCCTATTTCGTGCAAAGTTAAAGAAAAAAACGTACTTGATGGCTTGTTAATGCTTTTATTTTTAACACATTAGCGCTCTACGCCATTACATAAGGCCGTTTGCTGCCAGAAAGTACTATTTTTTTCTTTGCACGGGAGAGGACACTTCGTTTTCTGTGTGCTTTGTTTTAGGTCTACTCACGGGACCTTCGCGCTGTGGTTGTGCTGTGGTATCAGCCTTTTCGCCATTTGCGCCCGAAGTAGCGGGTGATGCGGGAGCATCGCCTATATCGCCCATGGGCATAAAGCCGCGCGATTGTTTCACGTGATACTGCGTAGGCCGTCCATTGCGCATGGTGGCTCGAAACCAGCTACCCTCTATCTCCTGATTGGGCTGACGGAGGGTGGAATGCACGTTGCTCCACAGTTCGCCCGATTGTGTATCGTAGAAGAGCAGCTCTGTGCGAACGCGCGTTTGCGAGGTGTGGTCGTCAAGTTTTACGTGCCCCACGAGTTTCCACAACCGCTGATTGTAGAACCATGCGCTATCGGCTTCGAAGCGGAGGTCTACCTTAAACTTGTTGTCATAGCGCTCGACGAAGATGCCTTGACGGAACTCCCAACGGGGTGGTTTTGTCTTGTCGAAAATGCGCCATTCTTCGGTTATAATCTTATAGCGTATCACGCCCGAATCGGTGATAAGCTTGGAGACACCACGCGTCACCATCACAGGCAACGAATCGCGATTGGTCACCCTTCCGCCCATTGGTGGGGCATCGTTGGTGCAAGCCAGGGGGAGTAGCAACAGCACAAACAGCAGGGGCTTATACAGGCCTCTGCTGCAACATTCGTTCCATAGCCTTGAGAGGCTATGACGGATAAAAGTGATGTATGTGCTAGAATTCATATAAACATTACTCAGCCTTCCACTTCATAAACCAACGTTCGTTGAAGGTCAGACCTATACTCAATCGGAGGTAGCGTTCCTTCACCATGCCGGATATTTTGGGAGTTACCTGTTCGTACTGAGCAGAGAAATTTATGAATGTGCGATTGTTATAACGATTGACGATGGGCAAGGCCACACCGAGACTAGCTTGAAAATCTTTGGGTCCATCCTGTCCGTCAACCTTTATATAAGGAGTAGAGAAGGCAAGACCTGCACGATAGCGCACGTGTTGACGCCAACGAATACCACCATCATTGGGAATGTATTCCACACCGAGGCTCACCTTGTGCATATCGGAGAAATATCCCTTCTGAGCTTGGTATTCAGGCTTGTCACCTGCTACACGCACCACCGTGGGCGACTTCACGCTGCTCCATTTCTGGAAAGTATAGTCAGCACCAAGGCGGAGGGACTTTTTATATGTCCATGTCAGACCCACACCCACTGTATGGGGAAGTTGGTAAGCATTGCGACACACAGCAGTATCACCGCTCACCACGAGACTAGAAGAGTTGAGGGATTGATTGTAATAATAGGCGCTTCTATTGATATCGTGACCAAGGCCATAGACAAGACCGAGCGTGAGGCTATTTTTCTTATTCAATCGTTGTTCGTACTGAACACCCACATCAAACTTATACGTGCGAATGTCGGCATTATACATCTGTCGATTGCTATAACCCTCTGAGGGCGTCATCACGGAAGTGTGCGTTAGGTCGCCCCAAAGATAGCCCGCGTTGAAACCTACAGAAAGTGGCTTTACAGGCGCCCAACCTATACCTACGTATACCTCGTGAAGTCCGCCATCACCCGAATAAGTAGTAGTCTGAGTGCGCGGCGTAAGATTAGATCCCGATATATTCTGCGTATACGACGATTTATACCCAATGGTACTGAAAGGCACAAGTCCGATTGAAAGGCCAAGCCGTGGAGCCATGCGTAGACCAGCCGTAACGTAGTCGATAGAGGTATTTTTTGCATTTGTCTTCACGCCTTGCTGCGAGAAGTTGCCGTTTTGCAAGGATACACCAAAATCGAAAAGCATAGACAGAGAGTCAATAGCTGCATACGAGGCAGGGTTCTTCGTATTAATTTCCGCTCCATAGCGCATACCATAGGCAGTGCCACTCATGCCCTTATTAAATGCATTTCCGCCATCACTGAGGAGGCCTAGGCCATAGCGCGAATAGGGAGAGTTGCTACCATTGGTCTGAGCCAACGCGCAGAGGGGCATCACAGCAAGCACTGCTGAGGCCATATATTTGTGGAATCTTGTCATCGTCTTTGATACTCTAAGATGCAATTAAGCCCAATTTCCACAAGGGCATCATTGCGTTCAACTTCATATTCTTGTGCAAAACGGTAGCCGTTTCCACCAGTGAGAAACACGCGGGCATCGGCATGCTGCTGCCGCATATCGCGTATGTAGCTTTTTATTTCATAGTCCATTCCTCGAATCACGCCCGTACGAATGGCTTGTTGCGTATTGCGTCCGATGAACGGTGCTTCGCCTTCAGCCGACACAAGTGGAAGGCGTGCAGTCTGTTCGTGGAGCGCACGCAGACGCATGCCCATTCCGAGAGATATATTGCCTCCGAGATAATGGCCTGAGGCACTCACGTAGTCGTAAGTAATACACGTTCCTGCATCTACTATCAGCAAGTCGTGACCAGGACAACAATAAGCAGCCCCTACTGCAGCGGCTAATCGATCGGCACCGAGCGTCTCGGGCGTAAGATAGTCGCAGATGAGAGGGGTCGCAGTTTCGCCTGTCACATGGAATACTTCGGGCACCATATGCTTGATAGCTTCGTCCACTTCGGGGCGAGCTTTTCCTACCGAGGAGTATGCGCAGGCATCTATATCAAACTCTTCTACTATCATGGCAATACCATCTTCAAGGTTAGCGTTTAGGCGCTTTCGTAGCACCATTTCACCATCCTTAAACACGGCTGCCTTCGCCGTTGAGTTACCGATGTCTACTATTAAATTCATATTAGGTGTCAAAATCAAGGGGCAAAGTTAGTGCAAGGCGAGAGAAGAGCAAAATAAAAGACGAAGTTTTTTAATTTTGCTCTGCCGAGCCGCAGCCTAACTTGGCGAAGCAAAGGAGTGCAAGGCGAGAGAAGAGCCGCGGAATGAAAAAACACACATTACACAAAAAAAGACTTGGCACAGAGATGTAAGAGACATCTTCCCATGCCAAGTCTGAATATGGAATTGAGAAATCGGCTAATTACGCTTCGGCCTTTTCATTCTTCTCAACAAACTGAGTATAACCTCCGTTCACGAGAATATTGTACCACTGAATAAGTTTCCTAATGTCAGAATCGTGTACGCGGTCACGGTCATAGTCTGGGAGAACGGCTGCCATAAAATCAGCAAGTTCGGCTTTAGAAGCCTTCTTGTAGTCGATAGAAGTGGTTTTACCCCCTTCTTTATCGGAGATGGCTTGGAATATTTCCATCAAGGGTTTGTCGTCCTCATTGGTGTACATTGATACATCGTTGAGCGATGTCACACGATCGCGAGCACCTGCGGGCAGGCGCTTTTTATCAGCCGAAACGGTCTCGACAATAAGCATTCCACGACCTTGAGATACCAAACGGTAAAGGCCGGGCTTACCAGCGATTGCCAAAATAGTGTCTTGCATTTGTTTATTTTATTTAATTAGATACTGTTTTGATAATTACCCTTCTAAAGAAAGAGCTATATGCAAAGTTAGTGCAAGGCGAGAGAAGAGCAAAATAAAAGACGAAGTTTTTTAATTTTGCCCTGCCGAGCCGCAGCCTAACTTGGCGAAGCAAAATTAGTGCAAGGCGAGAGAAGAGCAAAATAAAAGACGAAGTTTTTTACGCAAACTTCCGATTTTGCTTATTCGTCAGAGAATGCACTTTCATACACTTCCTCTTCTTCACTCGTTCAGCAACACTGCATCGGCTAATTTCATCTTATCTTCCTCAAGCATTTGGAGGGCTACCCACTGACGGGCTTTCGTAACAGGAATATGGTCGCGCTGCATAATACGCGAAAGCTGCGTGGCCGTAGATACATGAACTAGTACGGCTTTTTCCACCAATGCACGAAAACCCGACTCAAAGAGCAAAGCGCACTCCATAAACGCAACCTGCCCCACGGGTATCTGCTGGAGCTGGTGCAACGTGATTTCGCGGTTAGCCGAGATGGAAGGAAATGATGCTTTGAGGGAACTCGTCTCGATGGTAGGAACAGACGCCATGCTCTGACAAAAATCAACATAAGCCTCTGCTACACGTGGGTGTACAATCGCATTGACACGCGCAGCATATTCCGTACCTTGACAGAGATAGGCACGAAGTACGGGTTTCAATAACTCACCTTCTGTATCATAGAGCTCTGCCCCCACTAAGGCAGTGAGCTCACGACGCACGGTGGGATGAGCACGAATGATATGCTTCGCCACCTCGTCGCAGTAGAACACACGATGTCCCGCTTGTTCGAGCAGATGACAGATGTAACTCTTGCCACTTCCTATTCCACCCGTGATGCCTATGCGTAGGGGCAATGAGTGAGACGTGGTGAGCTGACGAGCCAAGAGGTTAATCGCTATCGGAATCGGTTTCATCATCGGATATTTCTTCTATAATATATTCCACATCTTGCGGAGAGATGCGCACATGGGTCACCCCCGTAGGAATCGTCTTGAGAGAGAGATGACAGAGGTTGGTGCGATTCTTGAGCAAATCTTCATAATTGACCACAAGCACGAAGTTGTCGCGCGTGATGTTGCGATATTGTCCCATGCCCACTTGGAACGTGACATTGACCATAGCGGGGAAAGTGCGAAGTTGCTTTGATGCAGGGAAGTTGACTTGCTGCACAGGCACTTGCACCGTTTTTTCCACTAGTCGGTCTATACAATAGGTCACATCAATTGTGGAAGGCACAAACTTAGCACCGCGCACACGCTGAAATCCCCTACTCACACGCGTACTATCAGTAAGGTTGCGCAGGTTCTGAGGCAGGGTGTAGGCAGCCGTGATGGTGTCGAGAATTTCTTTCGAGGCATATACCGTAACGGAGTCGTGATTACACAGAACATCCGCTAGAGAGAATAATCGGCCCGCTGTAACGCTACCCTGGATAACTACGGGTACTCGCTTGCAAAGTCCAAAGTTATAGTAGAAATCTATGGTTTCAGGCTTCATGGAGAGCATCTGCGTGCTGGCTAGAAGTTGCGAGGCTATCTGCCGCGTGAGTTCATTGCCTTGAATAGTGACATACCCCGTACCATTGGCATAAGTTTCAAAGTCTACCACGACAGGTTTAAACTTTCGGGTATATCTATAGGCAAACAACACGCTTCCCTTATCGCGAAGAGTTACGTGAACGTTTTCGGGCAAATCAGTGGTGATCACCACATTGCTAGGCACACCCTTGAGCTCGAGAGGCACCAAGAACTCTTCTTCATAGGTCTCACCTAATGCTTGGAAAAGCCAAAATGTGGTACTTAGGGCTAGGAAGAAAAGGAAGATGAACGTCTGCCTGTTCCACATCCACGAAATCCATTTACGCTGTAGCAATCGTCGGCCGCGATGTCCACGCAAACTTGGTTTGGAAGGTATATTGATAGCCATGATTTGTCGAGAATATTTAAGGAGAAGAAAGAGGAATGAACTTTCAGCTTGCCTGCTCAGTTTGCTCTGCTCAGCCAATACCGGGGACGCGTCGCCCTCGGTATTGGCTGAAATAGTCCCCCAGTATTGACTGAAGGACTTATCGCAGAACGCCCTTTATTGAAAAGCGATAAGAGCTTATAAGCAGACATGTGACATAGCAAGGCTACCCCTGCTCGCACACTACCCTACCCCACACCCGCACCCTCGAAAGTGAGAGGAAGGAATACCAAGCATAGAGTAGTCTTCGGCTTATAAGCTCTTATCAAAAAGTCAGTAAGAAAATGGATGCTCTGCTTACTTCTTAGCAGGAGCGTTAACAGAAGCGGCGGGATTGATAGCTTCCTTGGAAAAGACCATTTTCACACCAGTGGCAACTTCAAGAGTAACGGTGCCTTCTTGCTCATCGATGTTCTTTACTACGCCGTGAATACCTCCGATGGTCACTACATTCTGACCTACGGTGAGGGCATTGCGAAACTTCTGAATTTCTTTCTGCTTCTTATTCTGCGGGCGAATCATGAAGAAGTATACGATGGCGAAGAGCACCACCATCATGATAATCATAGACATGCCGCCACCTTGCTGGCCTTGGGCTGCCTGTAAAAAGAGGGTATTCATATAAACGAATGAATTTATGGTTTATAATGCTTTTTATATTTTATATTTGAGAGGAGGCTAGGCTATCCAGAACAGCATTGACACGATAGGAGGCCTTACTCTTTTTCAAAAGACGTCCCAACTTGCTGCATACTCAGAATAGACCATTCCTAAAAGATACGCGGATTATTGTTTGCGCTCACGCTTCTTCGTGGTGCGGCCTTCCTTAGCGAGTTTCTTCACGATGGTATCAAGCATACCATTGATATACGATGAACTGCGCGGAGTGCTATACACCTTGGCAATATCAAGATACTCGTTGAAGGTAACGTTCAGAGGAATAGAGTCGAAAGTAAGTATTTCAGCCAAAGCTATCTGCATGATAATTACATCCATGAAAGCCAATCGGCTAAATTCCCAATTCTTTGTGTTGCTGCGGATGAGTTCACGAAGTTCTTCTCCACGTTCTAGCGTAGCGCGGAAAAGCTTAGAAGCGAATTGCTTATCCTCGTCGGCGGCATAAAGTGGCAAGAGTTCTTGCTCGGGAGTGGTTTGTTCGTTGAATCGCTTGATAGTCTTCATCACGAAAGAATCTACCACCTGCTTGTCATCATTCCAATAGAGCGAGTGTTCTTCGAGCATAGCATCGAAGTCGTCGTTGTTGCAAATAAAAGTCTTATAAAGCTTGCGCACCAATTCGCGATCGGCTTCATACGAGAAATCTTCGCGAGTGAGATAGAGCTGGAACACATCGCTCTCCACCATCTTGACATAAAGATTCTTCACAAAGGCAGGCTCTTCATCCCACTGACCTTTCGTATTTTCCTGATAATCTATGAGCGCTTTGTTGTCCGAGAGCTGAACGAGAAATTTATTTTCAGCAAAGAGTTTATCAGGAGCAACGCCACCTACAGCCGTTCCCGTGCGCTTTTCGCGAGCCACTCGAACAGAGTCTTTGCGTTCGGCATGCTTCTTGAGTTCTACCAGCAAGCTGAGCAGATATTCGTAGAGTTCATACGCTTTCTGTAGCGAGAAAGAAAGTTCTTTTTCTGCTACATCGAGTGTTTTGCCTTCGTTCTGATAGTACGAATAAACAAGCTGAACCACTTTCAGCCTTATCAGTTCTCTATTGATCATAATCGTAAAGATTCCTTTGTTTTAGGGTGCAAAGTTAGTGCAAATCGAATGCAGAAAAAAGCGAAAGACAAAGTTTTTTGTTTTTTTCTGCTGAGATGCAGCCTAACTTGGCGAAACAAAGTTAGTGCAAGGCGAGTGAAGAGCAAAATAAAAGACGAAGTTTTTTATAGTACTTGAGTTCAACTTATAAATGCAACTTTTTGGGTGCGGATAATAAGCAATAAAAACATTTATTTTTCAGAGAGGAAAGAGAGACAATGTCCCCCTTTCTCTCACTCTGAATGGATAAAGTTTGCT
>OJKP01000686.1_pt1 | contig 23479 bp, 17 predicted proteins | sample 1596521 | NCBI WGS metagenome assembly OJKP01 (sample SAMEA4350130, study PRJEB24818) | metagenome | biome: human; feature: gut; material: faeces | place: Denmark | collected 2013-09
TCCGTCCTTGCCAAATAAGGCTTCACCACTACGCAACTGCTGAGCTGCTTTCTTGTAATCAATTTCTAAGTTGTCCATAATATAAAAACTGTGTTAAACTACTTTTATTGTAGCTTGACACAGTTTAATTTACACTCTCACTGCGAAGGGAAACCTACAAAACCCCTGCAATTGCCTTTTATATTACCTATTGAATTAATAACTGCCTTTTTAAACTTTCAAAAACTGATTTTCATCCGGTTCGGCCAACAAACAGAACTATATGATGCATACAGACCATTCCTAAAGCTTTATAGACCTTTTCCGATGCATTACAAGCCTTTCTGAAGTTTATCTTTTCAGAAACCCAACCGCAATAAAACAAAAAAAGGAGCATCCCGCCCCCAATTGCGGAAGCCCATTTGGCTTCCTCTTCGTTCAAAAACTACTTTCAAACGCGGAGACTTTCATCTCCAATTCTAACTTAAACGCTGGGATTCTCATCCCAAACTCTAATGAATGCTGGGATTCTCACCCCAATCTAACTAAACTTTTTTTTCGAAGCCCATGACTACGGCTCCGTTCGCATGATTCCCTCTTAGGGAACCTTCTTGGCTAAGCCTAAGCGAGGTCGTTCTTGATTGCACCAACCTCAGCTGCAACAGCTACCAATACTGCGAAAACCATACCTAAAACTAACATAATTTTTACCTTTCTTTTTTTAAGAGATTGCTTCCCGAAGAAAGACAACCTCAAGTTATCCTAATAATCTTTACCTATCTCTATATTGAAGACTCCGAAGAGCCGGTCAACTTTCATTTGTTATCCTATCTGCAATCTTTTGCCTTTATCTTAACTTTTCCAGCAATCTTTTCATGCTCTTCTTAGCAATCTCTTCATGCCTTCCAAGCTCGTTCTATGCTTATCCTAACAATCTTTTATCCTTATTTCTTATGTCTGGTGCAAAGGTATAACTTTTTGTGTGCGCGCACAAATAATTTAAGAGAAAAGTTTCCATACACCCCGATTTTTTGATTTAAGTCAAAGAACCGGGGTAAATAATACCTGCATGGAAGCCAGCCAGTCTTGCCATGGGCCTGATAAACCATCAGAATATCCTGCAGAGTGATAATTCAAGTTTCGCAAGTTCAGTCTATTTATATTATAATAAGGTGATATCGTATCTATTTATACCCAATAAATGCCCCTTTTCGTACTAAAAACAATCATCTGATAACCATTTTTAGCGATATTGGGTCTTTTTCCCTGCATTTTTGCCACAGCAAATGTAAAAGGATAAAAATATAAAAGGGACGAATACCAGCGCCTGAAACACGCTGATATTCGCCCTTCGATATACACATAAATACTGGAGAGTAATTTTGACGGCTCAAAATTGCCATTCTCTAACGCATTATGTATCAAACAGTTATATAAGTATCTTACCATTTAAATTTCTATATCAAGTCTTAGATTGTATAGGGATTTCCCCACTAAGCATTTGTAAGAAATAAAAGTATGAAAAAATAGGGAAAACCACCAAATTTAATTACTTTATTTAACGGAAAAGTTATTTTTGAGGCTATTTTTGCGATTTAAGACCCTCGAAAATGGCGAAAAAATGAAGCAGAATGCTCAAATCAAGTGCCCCAAATGCAGTTTTAGGGGTAATTTAGTAAAGAAACACAACAAAATGGAGGGCAAGAAATGGATATTGAACATGGATTTTCTTAGAATTTGAGAGACAGGAGAATATAAATATAAGATTTTTTAGGAGAGAAAAAGAGGGTTTCAATAATCATATAATACTCTGATAATCAAGTACTTCTAACTACATCTTATACACTAAAAAATCGCTATAAAGAAAACAAAATCCGGTCAAAATCGGTCATGGTCATTTTCGGTCAAAATGAAATTGGAATCGGTCAAAATGGTCTATATTATAATATAAATATATTTATATTATAATATAGGATGACCGAGCGCCCCCCGAAAATGATTTTGACCGAAAATGACCATGACCGGAAATGACCGCTTTTCTAAAATTCTGAGTCACAAGCCTTCATTTTCTTCCAATTCTATCAAAATGCAGCAATTGATTTTCGAATCATCGTTGTAAAGCACTATCAGTCAGACACTTACAAACACCCCTAAAAAATCTGTAGCCCAAAAATTTGTTTTCAACTCAAAATTGTTGTACTTTTGCACCAGCAATCGAAAGAAAGCTTCTCTCGTACCGAAAGTCGGTCTTAATAGACGACTCATCTTGGTCTTAATAGACGACAGGCGCCGGTCGTCTATGATGACCAAAATAAGGGCAAGAAACGGGGGGCAAGCAAAGTCACGTATCAACCAGGCAAGGAAAGAGGGTAAGAATCCAGACGAGGCCGACCTCAACCTGGTGAAGACCGAAAAGAAAAATGCCTTCGCCGTATCATTTTTGTCTTACAAATAGAATATCGCCTCGTTTCCTTCATTGAAAAGCAGGTCGAGAATGCTCATGTTGGGCAGGAAACCATGCTTCTGCTCATACACCTGATAATAGCGCTGAGGTACGAATTCTGCATCAGGAAGAGGCTTTTTCGGACGAATCGCATCACGGAAATCCCTTATTTGAGTATTGAATGTTGAGTGTTGAGTGTTGAATTGGGCTTGCGCCTCTGGGCTATTGAATTCTTCACTCTTCACTCTTCCTTCTTCACTTAAAATGTATCGGTCTGTAACCGAGACTTTCGGACGGATGTCGAGCAACTCTATCATCTTCTCCATGATTTCCATATTGAAATCAAAGAGGAATTCGTATTTCTTCTCGTAGAAAGGGCGGATGTCGTCCTGATAATACTCGAAGAAAGGACTCTCACCATAAGCCGAGAGAAGCGCATTCCAGTGCACGTGGCGCCAGTTGGCATGGTCGGAAATGCGAATATCCTTCATCGCCAGCGAAGTGTCGTGATTGGTAGGAATGGTGAGGGAAAGAGGACCATTGGTGGTAGGAATGATCATACGGTTGCGGTAAGTCTGCTTGATAAAGCTCTCATGGCGCTCTATCAGGCATTCCTCATAGCGGTTCAGCTTCTGATACCACTGCACAGGACCGAAATACGTGGAAGATAATATTGCTTTCAAAATCTTTTTATTTTTATTTTCTGGGTTCTTGAAATTTCTTTCTCTTATCTATTCTATAAAATGAAATAGAACAATTTGATTGGAATAAACCAACTGATAAGAACTGGTTCAAAATAAAAATAAACTGTCAACAGTCAACAGTTAACAGTTTATTTTTCTATACTTTTCCTTTCCAAGAGGAGCCGATTTTAGTTTCTCTAAAAGAGCCGAACTCTAAAGAACTAACTCTAAAGAGCTGAGCCGTCCCCTCTAAAAGAGTTTATATGCTTTTCCGATAATCTGATGCTTGTGGACAATGGTTTTTCCTTTCGCCGTGCGCACGAGATAGAAGCGGCAATCCTTACAACCGCAGCGCTTGCAGCAGATGGTAGGAATGACGTATCGCTCCCTGCCCATGCGAATCGTATCGCCAGGCATCTGCTCGATGACTCCGATGAAATTGGCTTCCATCCAGCCCCGCACATAAGAGCCTTCCTTCTCCCTGCCCGTATATTTCGACTTCGGAGTAATGAGGCACTCCACAGAATCGGTGAAAACTATCGTCTCGCCACGGCTGAAAATATCGCAGTCAATCCTGTTCACTATCACTCTGTTGCCCTCCTTCAGCTGGGGAGGAAGCCCACCTTCGGGCACAGAATAGACAGTGAATACATAGGTGCGGATGCCCCATGCTAAGAGCAATGCCAGCACCAATGAGAGGAGGAACTTGAATGCTATTTTCAAACCGTCTGAGTCTTACTTTTGTTATCGACCTTACTTGATGTTATCGACAAACTTGAAGAGTCGGTTCCAGCGAATACCCGAGAAGCCCGGATGGTCTGGACTGTGGCTCCACCAGATGAAGATAGGTTTGCCCACTACATGATCCTCAGGCACAAAGCCCCAATAGCGGGAATCGGCTGAATTGTGGCGGTTATCGCCCATCATCCAGTAATAGTCGAGCTTGAAGGTGTAACTCTTCGCCTGCTTGCCGTTGATGAAGATGCGGCCCTGGCGGTCCACCTTCAGGTCGTTGCCCTCATACACCTTGATGCAACGCTCATATACAGGCAGATTCTTCAGCGTGAGGGCGATAGACTGGCCCTTCTTAGGAATCCATACCGGACCGTAATTATCGCGCGTCCAACCCGTATAGGCATTCAGCGGATAGAGGTCGCCATAAGTAGCATCGGTATTGATGGAGATGCTCTCCACCAGATTCTTGTTGGCCTTCAGAGCGAGATAAGCCTTGCGGGTAAGCGGAATGGCACCCGACTGGTTGTAGGTCAGCAAGTCCTCATTGGTAATGCCCAACTCGTCTGCCAAATCCATCGGGAACTCGCCCTTGAGCTTCATCTTGTAGGTATATTGCACATTGTCTGGCTCCTTGTTGGCCTTGCCGTCCAGATATACGATGCGATTCTTGATCTGCAGGGTCTGTCCTGGCAAACCAACGCAGCGCTTCACGTAGTTCTCGCGGCGGTCGGTAGGTCGGCTGATGATGTCGCCATACTCGCCCGGATTGCTCACGATGTAGCTTCTGCCCACCTGGTAAACCTGCTCGAAATACTGGCGCTGCTGCAGCGGATTCATCTTTCTCACGTCCTTGGAAAGTCCGTTCTGCTCCAAAATCTGCTCGCCGAATCCATACACCATCTGGTAGTAATCCTGTGCCTGATAGCGCTCTTCATTCACCAAAGTATCGCCTGCAGGATAGTTGAACACCACGATATCGTTGAGCTTCACATTGCCCAATCCCTTCACACGACGGTAATCCCAGTGAGGCCATTCGCAGTAGCTCTTCACGTTGACCAGCGGCATGGTGTGCTGGGTGAGAGGCATGGTGAGTGGAGTCTGAGGAATACGTGGACCGTAGCTCACCTTGCTCACGAAAAGATAGTCGCCCGTGAGAAGGCTCTTCTCGAGAGATGAAGACGGAATCACATAGTTCTGGAAGAAGAACAGATTGATGAAATATACTGCCACGAGGGCGAATACCAGGGCATCTACCCAGCTCATGATGAAGCGTACAGGCCCCTCTGAGTCCTTCCACCACTGCCAGCGTATCTTCTTGGTAATATACACATCAAAGATGAATGGCACTACGATCAGTCCCAGCCAACTCTTCAACCAGATGAGGAATGCAAGGTACAGTACTATCACAATGGCAAACTTCGTCCACTGCACCTTCATATTCAGTTTTTGTTTCTCTTTATCTATCATTTTTTTCTCTTTTTTCTGCTTATCAGATCAGAACTTTATAGAAGAACTGCTAGAAGGCTCCATCAGAACATAATCCTGAGAAGCCAAACTGCACTTAATCTATAGAACCAATCTGAACTTGTATTATCATTTAGAACTTAAAGAGATCTGAAGTAGTAAGCAGACCGGAATGGTTGGCTGTGAACTCAGCTGCAAGCACAGCTCCGAGCGCGAAGCCCTTACGTGAATGAGCACTATGCTCGATGGTAATCATATCTGCATCAGAATCGTACATCACGGCATGGATTCCAGGAACCTCGCCATCGCGCACGCAGTTGATCACCAGGTCCTCATCAGTGATGTTCTGATCGCCCTCGTCGTGATGACCGTCCTCAGTCCAGTAAGTCACGCCGCGCTTCCAGTCTTTCTTGCGGTCGATATTGTCGATGATTTCCTCTGCCAGGGTGATGGCAGTGCCAGAAGGAGCATCGAGTTTATGTACGTGATGGGTTTCCTGCATACATACAGAGTACTGTGGGAACCCGTTCATGATCTTAGCCAGATAGCGGTTGACGGCAGAAAAGATAGCCACTCCGATACTGAAATTAGAAGCCCAGAAGAGGGTCTGCTTCCCATCGGCGCAGAGTTTCTCCACGTCTTCCTTATGGTCTTTCATCCATCCGGTAGAACCCGAAACCACCTTCACATTGTGGGAGAAAGCCTTGAGATAGTTGCCGTAAGCGGCAGTAGGGTTGGTAAACTCGATAGCCACATCCGCAGAGCAGAACTCCGGGCTGTCGATATCTTCAGGGTTATTTACGTCAATCTTACATACGATTTCATGGCCACGCTGCAAGGCAATCTCTTCGATCATGTGTCCCATCTTGCCGTAGCCTATCAAAGCTATTTTCATTGTTATCTTGTTTTTTGTTTATTCCTTTCGGCAAAAATAATCAAAAATCTTGGAAAAACCGATTTATTTGTAGAAAAAAGCGCATTATTATAGTAATAAATAGAAAATTTTGCTTATTTTTGCAGTGATTTGGGGCAAAATCGTATGATTCTAAACATTTTAGCCTACTTCTGAGAAGAATTTGAAAGACGTTCTGAAAGGAATAGAAAGGACTTCCCTAAGAAGAAAAGCTTCTCCAAGAAGAAAGGACTTCCCCAAGAAGAAAGACTTCCCCAAGAAGAAAAGCTTCTCCAAGAAGAAAGGACTTCCCCAAGAAGAAAGGACTTCCTTAAAGACAAGAAGAAAATAAAAGATATGCTGAAAGAATAAAAAAATAAGAGATTATGAGCAAATATATATTTGAAACAAAAATGGAGGTGCGCGACTATGAGTGCGACATAGAGGGAATCGTAAACAATGCCAACTATCTGCACTACATGGAACATACGCGCCATCTCTTCCTGAAGGAATGCGGACTCAGCTTTGCAGAAATGCACAATAAGGGCGTGGACGCAGTAGTGGCTCGCATGAACCTGCAATACAAGGTGCCGCTGCAGTGCGACGATGAATTCCTCTCCCGCCTGTGGCTGGAAAAGCAGGGCGTAAGATATATCTTCCATCAGGACATCTTCCGTGCTAACGATGAGAAACTCTGCCTCAAGGCTACCGTAGAACTGGTGTGCCTCATCAATGGAAGATTGGGTAATAGCGAAGACTACGACAAGGCTTTCGAGCGCTGGCTTTAAAAACCAAATCTTTTGAAACCAAATCTTTTGAAACCAAATAAAGAAAACTATCATGGAGCAATTACTTCACTATGTATGGAAACACAAGCTGTTTCCACTTTCTCCTCTCCATACTACCGACCATCGGCAGGTGGAAGTCATCGACCCAGGACTGCACAACCGCAATGCGGGGCCCGATTTCTTCAATGCTAAAATCAAGATAGACGGAATGCTCTGGGTGGGCAATATCGAAATACACGACAAGGCGAGCGACTGGTATCTGCACGGACACGAGAAGGACGAGCGATACGACAACGTGGTGCTCCACGTTTGCGGAATCATCGACCTGGAAGCCCGCAACTCCAAAGGAGAACCCCTCACGCAGATGCAGCTCAGCATACCCGAAAACGTGCTCCGACACTATCAGGAACTGCTCTCCATCGACCAGTATCCACCCTGCTATCAGATTATCCCTGCCCTCACCCGACTCTCCGTACACTCCTGGATGAGCGCCCTGCAAACCGAGCGACTCTCACAGAAAACAGAAGCTATTGCCGAGAGAGTGAAGAAATGCAATGGCGACTGGGAAAACGCATACTTCGTGACCCTGGCCCGCAACTACGGATTCGGCATCAACGGGGAAGCCTTCGAGCAATGGGCTCTCTCCATTCCCCTGCACTCGGTAGATCATCACCGCGACGACCTCTTCCAGATAGAAGCCATCTTCTTGGGACAGGCTGGACTGCTCGAACTGTCAACCATCCCCGAACGCTATCAGAAAGACGCACTGAACGACGGATATTTCTCCAAACTCAGGAATGAATACCTCTATCTGCAACATAAATTCTCGCTCACGCCCATAGACTACAAGCTCTGGCGCTTTCTGAGACTGCGCCCGCAGAACTTCCCCCACATCCGCATCTCCCAACTGGCCAACCTCTATTTCCGACGCCAGGCAAGTCTCAGCCATCTGCTCGAAGCCACCACCGTGAAGGAGGTCATCGGAGTGTTGAAAACATCAGTTACGCCCTACTGGGAGACGCATTACACCTTCGGAAGCGAGAGCATACGCAACGAGAAGCACATATCTCCTTTCTCGCTCAACCTGCTCATCATCAACACCGTCATTCCCATCCTCTTTGCCTACGGACGGCACAGAGGTGAGGAAAAGTACTGCGACCGGGCTTTCGAATTCCTGGAGGAACTGAAGGCTGAAAACAACCATATCGTGAGAATGTGGCAGCAATGCGGACTGGAAGTGGAAAACGCCGGAGACTCGCAAGCCCTCATCCAACTGAAAAAGGAATATTGCGACAAGAAAGAATGTCTGAGATGCAGGATAGGATATGAGTACCTGAAGAGAAAGTGAAGAGTGAAGAACGAAGAGTGAAGAATTCTACAGCATGTAGGGAAAACCCTTAGCTCTCAAAGGTGCAAACCTAACTATTAAATTACAAACAATAAATCAAAAACAACACCGTGGATCAACAAGAAATTTTAAATACGATTCTCCTCACAAGGCTCAACTACTTCAGTCTTGCGGGAATGCTGGAACTATATAGAAAGGTAGGCTCCGCCACGCTCATCATGGAGCATAAGAACAATCTCCGTGACATCCTGCCCGATGCCTCGGATAAACTCGTGAACGCCATCCAGAATAGCGATGAGGCAAGAAAAAGGGCTGAAGTGGAACTGGAATACGACCTGCGCTACGGCATAGAACCCCTCACGATGAACGACGAACGCTACCCCAGCCGACTCAAGGAATGCGACGATGCGCCGCTCATGCTCTTCTACAAGGGCAACGCCAACCTGAACCAGCAGCGCGTCATCAATATCGTGGGAACCCGCCATTGCACTCCTTACGGCGAGGATCTCATCCGCCGATTCGTCACCGAACTGAAGCAGCTCTGTCCACAGGTTCTCATCGTGAGCGGACTCGCCTACGGAGTGGACATCAATGCCCACCGACAGGCGCTCGACAAGGGGTATGAGACGGTAGGCGTGCTGGCTCACGGACTGGACGACCTCTACCCCAACCGCCACAAGGAAACGGCGCTGAGGATGATAGAACAGGGCGGACTGCTCACGGAATTTCTGACCCAGACGAACGCCGACAAGATCAACTTCGTGCGCCGCAACCGCATCGTGGCAGGAATGTCGGATGCCTGCATCCTCATCGAAAGCATGGCCCACGGAGGAGGACTCATCACCTGCCAGATTTCCCAGTCCTACAACCGCGACGTATTCGCCTTTCCGGGGCGCATAGGCGATGCAACCAGCGAGGGCTGCAACAATCTGATACGCGACAATGGAGCCACACTCCTCACCTCTGCCGCCGACTTCGTGAAGGATATGGGTTGGCAGGATGACGCCAAGCTGATGCGCGCCAAGCAGCAGGGCATTGAGCGCAGTCTCTTCCCCGACCTTTCTGCAGAAGAACAAGCCATCGTGGATGTTCTGTCAAGAAACAACGACCTGCAGATCAACATGATTTCCGTGCAGAGCGGCATCGACATCAGCCGCCTCGCCGCCCTCCTCTTCACATTGGAAATGAAAGGGCTCATCAGGACATTGGCTGGAGGAATGTATCATTTATTAAAGTGAAGAACGAAGAGTGAAGAGTGAAGAATTCAAATGTAAAAAAGTGAAGAAATCAAGTGTGAAATTGCGCTTATTCCACTCTTTCTTCTTTTATTTCAAAAATTTGATGTAATTTTGCAGCCGATTTGCAAATAAAAATAAAGAACGTAAGAGAATAACAACCACGCAAGCCGTTGGATTCTTCACTCTTCGTTCTTCACTCTTCACTTAACTCATGAAAATAGGAAATATAGAATTTGGCTCGCAGCCCCTCTTCCTCGCTCCGATGGAAGACGTTACGGATATTGGTTTTCGCATGCTCTGCAAGCGATTCGGAGCAGCCATGGTTTATACTGAGTTCGTATCGGCAGAAGCTTTGGTGAGAAGCATCAAGAGCACCGTCAGCAAGCTTACGATAAGCGATGAGGAGCGCCCTGTGGGCATTCAGATTTACGGCCGCACCACCGAGGATATGGTGGAAGCTGCCAAGATTGTGGAACAGGCTCATCCGGACGTGATTGACATCAACTTCGGTTGCCCTGTCAAGAAAGTGGCAGGAAAGGGCGCTGGAGCTGGTATGCTCCGCAATATTCCTCTGATGCTGGATATTACAAGAGAAGTGGTGAAAGCAGTCAATGTGCCTGTAACCGTGAAAACCCGACTGGGTTGGGATAATGACAACCTCATCATTACCGACCTGGCTGAGCAGCTGCAGAACTGCGGAATCCAGGCACTCACCATCCACGGCAGAACCCGTAGCCAGATGTACACGGGAGAAGCAGACTGGAGCCTCATCGGAGAGGTGAAGAACAATCCCCGCATTCATATCCCAATCATCGGCAACGGCGATATTACGACCCCAGAAGAAGCCAAACTTGCCTTCGACCGCTATGGTGTAGATGCTGTGATGATTGGTCGCGCCACCTTCGGAAGGTCTTGGATTTTCAAGGAAATCCGTGATTATCTCGACAATACCGGTGCCGCCCCACTGACCGTAGATGAGAAAATCGACCTTCTGGAAGAGCAGCTCCGCATCAATATCGAGCGCATCGACGAGTACCGAGGCATTCTCCACACCCGTCGCCATCTCGCCGCCTCCCCTATCTTCAAGGGAATCCCTGACTTCAAGCAGACCCGCATCGCCATGCTTAGGGCCAACAAGGAGGATGAACTGAAGGAAATCCTGAAGGAATGCCGGGAGAGAATCAAGGCAATACAAATATAGACTTGTTTACGGCAGATTGCAAATCCGCCGAACCATAAGATAAGTAAAGGGAGATTCCAACGATGATGATTGGAATCTCCCTTTTTATTAGTTCGCTGTCAACAGTTAACAGTTAACAGTTGTTTTTTCTATACTTTCACTGCTTTCGCTTATAGGACGAAAATGGTTTCATCCCCACAGATATTACGAATTTTCAAGCGCAAAGGCTTATCGTCTGATACGATACAAGCATCCCAATAATCCTGGGTTTTCTTTCCGTTGATGGTTACGGTTCCCATCTTCTCTATCTTCACCTCCATATCACTGTGCCAAGGAGCATTTTTCTCAGCATTGACGCAATCTACAGAAGCCCATTCGATGGTTTCCAGACCTTCATCACTGAGTTTTATTTTCGAGAAGTTGGCACTCTTACCGCTTGCTCGTTTCTTGTTTGTCTGCAGAACACCTTTTTCGTTGAAATCATGAACTTTCTTTGCCACCCGGTCGCTATGGAATGATTTCATTTGAAGTTTCCATCCCATCGACAAGCCCAGAGGGTCCTTGGCTTCCTGCAAATCCCATTCAGCCTCATCTTCCATCACCACCTCGTCGAGCACTTGCTTCAAGTCTCTCAACTCAAATTCTATCAGCGTCTGTTGGTTCTCGGCTTCTATGAATTGGCGCAACTCGCTTATCTCTTCCACATCCACGTAATAGATGATGACACGCTTCACCTCATCAGGCAAATCAGGCAGTGCCTTATGGATGATGTTCATCATCTCACTCTTATCCAGCACCCGTTTGCTTCCATCGAGCAGATTAGGCAGATATACGGGCATCATACCATACTTGCTGTCCATGATAGAACCTGCCCAATATTGGCTGTCCAGCTTGGCGTTGGCAGTTAAACCCGGAATCAGGTTGTTGCGTAGCTTATCCATCGTCTGTACAGGGTTTCTGAAGAGACGCACGCCATCTTTCACTTCCTTTATCTCAAACTCTGCTCCGGCATTAACCAGTCGGTCGCGAGCCGTCTGAAGGCTATTGATATTCACGTCGCCATGAATAAAGCGGCGGTTGAGCTTATGAGCCACGGCTGCGGTTACCCCGCTTCCGCCAAAGAAATCTGCCACGAGCATTCCTTCGTTGGATGAAGCCTTGATAATACGCTCCAAAAGGGCTTCCGGCTTCTGAGTGGCGTAATCTAAGGGTTCTTCTTTATCGGCCGGTTGAAGCATAGACATACGCCAAACATCATCAATTGATTTTTCGTCTGTCTCAATATAGATGATTCTACCATTATCATCCTTAGCATTTATTAATCTTTGAGTTTCTTTATTCCAAACACGTTTTATTTGCTTTGCTGTTTTATCACGCTTTTCTTTTATTGGCGTAAACTCATACTTATCTGATTTACTATAAAAATAAATTGAATCATGATTTGAAGCAAAACGATTTACGTTACCTTGCATTTTATTATAATAATGCCACACAATCTCATTTCTGAAGTTCTCCTCACCGAAAATCTCGTCCATAAGAATCTTCACATAGTGTCCGATATGATAATCCAAATGCACATAGATGCTTGCATTCTCGCTCATTACGCTCTTGATTGCCATCAGATTCTCGTACATCCAGTTGAGGTATCTTTCCTTGTCCCAGATGTCTCCGTACATTTTCTCCTCAAACTCCTTCATTTCCTCATTGTCGAGATTCTGCTCCGCTTCTTTCATAGCCTTTTGCACAAGCGGATTGCGGCGGATATAGATTTTCTTGGCATAATCGGCTCCGCTGGCAAAGGGCGGGTCGATATAAACCAAATCCACCTCTATGCCCTGCTCCTTGAGATAGGCACAGGTAGAAAGGCACTCACCATGCATCATCAGGTTATGCTTCTCGTTGGCGCCTCTCTTTTCGAGAGATTCCACCTCATAGAGCGGCATTCCTCGCTTAATATGCTCCACGATGCGATCGTTGTCACGATAGCGGAGAATGCGGCGGGTGCGCACAAAATTATCCAGGAGGGCTTGCCCCTCCAGGGTATTGGGATAATATGAAATATATTTTGTAGCCATTGTCTTTATTCTATTTTTATATGAAAAATTCCTTGATCATCTGTAAGGTCTTTGCCATTCTCTCTTCAGCAGAAATAGTGTCCTCCAGATAAAGGAACTGGAATCGCTTGCGATGGAAAGCCTCATTGTTCTTTGGCACAAACACATCTCGCATAAACTCCAGGCGCTCCTTGAACTTGGCAGCATATACCTCACCCTTCGTCTCAATGATGCAAATGCGGTCGATCTTGCCCTCTGCATCACGGCTGAGCACCAGGAAGTCGGGATAATAAAGTCCATCATACTGCCAGTGCTTGCCCACCCTGCGATAGCAGCGAATCTTGAACTCTGTAAGCGTATCGTCGCCATTGAAGTAATACTCCAATTGCTTATCCTTCATCAGCGGAATCAATCCGTTGGCAAAGTATTCCTTCTCCAGGTTACTGTCGAAGCGGTAAGGCAGATAATGGTAAGTCTGATTGCGCTCAGGATATTCATCCTTAGGCAGCTTGTCTTTCACCATCATCTGGACGTCAGTATCAGAGAATCCGGCAGCCTTCATCTTTTCCACAACAGCCTTCACTTCTGGCGGGAGTTCCATCTTGCCCGGGTCATTGTCCCATGCCAGGATTTCCTTCACCACTTTCTCGCTTGGATAGAAACGGCTGTCGTCTTCCACATCAAGAGGCATAGGTTGCTCCACCGAGAGAATGGTTGCCGTATCAGGAACCACCTCTTCTGAGATGCGGAAATCACGCTTAGGCACAAAAGCTTTCCGGATGTTGGCACGTATCTGATAATGGTCATACTCCATATTCTCTGTACGATATTCCCCATCTTGCTCATCAGCAATCGTAATCTCATCGAACAGCTTATGCAGCTGAGCCTCATACCATTTCAATTTTTTCATACTCAGTGCCCCCATACTTTCCTTGGCTATTTTCTGCAACCACCAGTGGAAAGTGAAGCTCTCTCCATTCTCTTTTCTCAGCTCCTCATAGCCGAGCATGTTTCCTTCAAAATCTTGAACATAAACCAGCGAGCGGTTAGCCTTCTGCTTCAAACTTTCGTCAGCAAGCAGTGTGGCTGTATCTGGCTGTTCTTCGATCACCTGAGTTTCATATTCCACTTTCAGTTGGAAGAAATCAATGGGTGGCACCTGCTGCTTATCCATACGTGAGAATCGCTCTATGCGCTTCTTTGCAGGTTCCGGCTTCTTGCTGAATTCCTGGAGTGTGATATTCTGCTGCTGCTTCAGTTCCTTGTTGAGTTTGTCGGCATTCCACCTGTTCATCCAAACCAAGGCTTTTTCCTGTTCGCCCCGAACCACCTGTCGCAGGCAGCGGCAGGAAGTTTGCAGCACCATGTTCTTAGGGCACGCCCCTTCATGAGGCAGCACCACGCCCGTAAGGCTCTTGCAATCCCATCCCTCCTTTCCTATCTGCACCAGCAGCACGATACGGATTTTAGAGGTAGGCGAATCGAGCATGGCGAAAGCCGCCTCTGATCCTTCGGGCTCTGCATATTTTCTGGCACCTGCCTTAGAGGAATTACTACCCTTATGGCGCTTCAGAATCACCTCTGCAGGGTTCAATCCATATTCCGTAACAATCTCGGATACAAGAGGATAGATTTCTTCTTCGAGAGTAGGAATCTGACCGCAATAGACAGCGAGCTTCGCACAGGTTCCATCAGCATAGGTTGTATCCTTATATTTATCGAGGAACTCATGCACTCCGCTTCTCACGATGGTCAGCATATCATGATCTGTAAACTTCACTTCGGGGCGTTTCAGGAAGTTGTCGATACCCTCCATCAACGGATAGAAATACACCACATTGGTGATATTGGTATTCTTGATATTGAAGCTTCCGCCCAATGTTACCTTCTCTGCTTTTTCCAGATAAGGAGTGCCCGTAAAGCCAAGCACATTGCAGAAATTGCAACCCAGAGTAGCCCATTCGGTAACCACCTGGCGGAGTTTGATTTCACCATCAGAAGCATGATGCACCTCATCGATAAAAATAGAAAGAGAAGGAATTATACCAATCATATTGCGCAGCTCATTAGCCACTTCCAACTGCCGGCGCTCATCATCAGAAAAACAGTTCGGGTCTTTATCTTTCTCTTCCCATCTGTCTAAGATAACCTTCTCTGCATTTGTAATAGCCACCAATCCCATCATCGTACCTCCTTCCCAATGCTGGTTAATCTTAAACGCATTGGGATTTCTGATTACATTGCTTTTCCTGGCACTCTTTTGCTCATCAAGGATTTCAAACTTTACGAGTCTCTTCAGCTGCATGGCTGTAGCAGCCGGGAAAAGCCAGGTAACGTCAAAGTTCTGAATACTACGAAGACTAGGAACGATGCTCGACTTCAAGCCAGATGGAGCCAATATCAGGAAATTATGCGCCCATATCGGATTATGCGGCTCATTCTGGGCAAAGTACAAATCTATATAGATGAATGCGGCCATCAGATAGGTTTTTCCCGCACCCATAGGAAGGCTGAAAAGATAATCCGAATAAGTTACCTGGTAAAAGATATCCTTCAACACTTTCTCATAATCAATCTCCCTGGCATGATGACGGATAAACTGCTCCAGCTCTGGCGCTATCTGCTTGCCGTTGCGGTCTTTCTGCCTGCTATACTGATACAAGGCCAACGCAGCAGGATTCTTTGTCATCACATCACGTGCCTCTGCATTGATTTCCTCTGCATCAACATCAGTTTCATTAAATTCACCTTCTGCAAAAAGTTGCCAAAGCGACTTACCCTGACAGGCTATTTTCAAAAACAAATAAGTCTTGATAGCATCAATCTGGGCATCACGCAACATACCTCGCTGATAAATATAATCAACGAGGTATAAAACCGTACAATCAGAAGATTGAAACCATAAATCTCTTTTCTTTTGTATAAGTTGATAGAACATCTTCCTTCTTTTGTATTAACCATTAACCACATTCAGAAGTTAACAGGTTAACAGTTAACAGTTGTTTTTTCTATACTTCTACCGGGATTCGAAGGGAATTGCTTCTCTTAATATCGAAAACTTAATTCCAATATCGAAGAATTTACTTCTTCAATATACTCTGCCCTTCAAGCAGGGCGAGCGCCTTGTTCTCGTTCTCCTCCATGATTTCACGCTCTCCAGGGCCTTTGTCATTAATGCCACAGAGGTGCAGAATGCCATGGATGATGACGCGATGAAGCTCATCATCGTAGGTTTTGCCAAACTGCTCGGCATTGGTACGGACGGTATCCAGCGAAATCACGATGTCGCCATTGATGACATCATCCTCATCGTAATCGAAGGTGATGACATCGGTATAGTAATCATGACCCAGATACTCATTATTCACTTCGAGAATCTTCTCGTCATCTACAAACATATAGCCTATCTCTCCCACCTTGCGGCCATGAGATGCAGCTACCTTGCGAATCCAGGCACTGGTGTCGCGCTTCTTAATCTTTGGCATTTTCACGCCATCTACATTGTATGTAATCATACTTTTTCCTCCTATTTTTATCTGTTATTTCTTAATTGTTTTGTTATTCCTTCATTCTTTATTTCTCCAAGGATTGCACGTCACTTCTCGATTCATACGATGAAGTTAGTAGGTGCTTCATTCCTGTCACACTTTCGCCTTAGGCAGGAATTCATCCACTTCTCTTCCGAAGAATCTCAACTCCCTGACGAGCGTGGAACTGATGCTGCTGTAGCGGGGATCGGAAAAAAGAAGAATGGTCTCCACGCCACCCAACTGCTTGTTGATGTCAGCCTGCTCACGCTCATACTCGAAATCCTTGGCACTTCTTACGCCTCTCACTAAGAACTTGGCTCCCAGACGATGCGCCAGGTCGATGGTAAGGTCATCGTAGGAAACCACCTCCAGGCGGAATCCCTTAGAAGCATCTCCTGCATCCACCAGTTCTGCACATTCCTTCGGGAAAACAGCCTTGATGTCCTCCACACGCTTCTCTATCTCCTCGTTAGCATGCTTCAGCTTGCTCATTGCCACGGCAATCACAAGCTTGTCAAACATCGGCAGAGCACGCTCCGCAATGTTCTGATGTCCTATCGTAAATGGGTCGAATGTACCCGTAAATATTCCTATCTTCATATTACTCAAATAAGTCTCCCTGCATCACATTCCCTGCATAAGGGTTTCTGCCCAGATGGTCGTAGGCAAGTTTCGTAGCCATTCTACCACGCGAAGTGCGCTTGATAAAACCCTCCATGATGAGGAAAGGCTCATACACTTCCTCTACCGTGCCCGCATCCTCGCCGATGGCTGTGGCTATGGTGCCCACGCCCACTGGTCCGCCACGGAACTTGTCGATGATGGTGGTGAGAATCTTGTTGTCTATCTCGTCCAGACCGTACTGGTCGATGTTCAGCGCCTTGAGCGCCATTTGCGCAATGTCGTAAGTGATGGTTCCGTTACCCTTCACCTGGGCGAAATCTCTCACGCGGCGCAAGAGCGAATTGGCAATACGAGGCGTTCCGCGCGAACGGCGGGAGATTTCCACCGCAGCCGCATCCTCAATAGGCACTTTCAGGAGCATTGCACTTCTCCGGATAATCTTCTGCAGCGTCTCCGGATCATAATACTCCAGATGGAGATTGATGCCGAAACGGGCACGGAGAGGGGCTGTGAGCAGTCCGCTTCTGGTTGTAGCGCCCACCAGCGTGAAAGGGTTCAGATCTATCTGGATGCTTCTTGCCGAAGGTCCCTTGTCTATCATGATGTCGATGCGGTAATCCTCCATCGCCGAATAGAGATACTCCTCTACAACTGGCGAGAGACGGTGGATTTCATCGATGAAAAGCACATCATTCGGCTCCAGGGAAGTCAGGATGCCGGCCAAATCGCCCGGCTTGTCGAGCACAGGACCTGAGGTAATCTTGAATCCCACACCCAGTTCATTGGCGATGATGTTGCTCAAAGTAGTCTTACCCAGTCCTGGAGGACCGTGCAGGAGCGTATGATCGAGCGGTTCGCCACGGTATTTGGCAGCCTCAACAAAGATTTCGAGATTGTCCACCACACCGCTCTGTCCGCTGAAGTCAGAGAACTTCAGTGGTCGCAGTGCCTTCTCGAATTCCTTCTCGGCGGGCGTAACCGACTCATTTCTTATGTCAAAATCTTCGTTCATTCTTTGTAATTATCGATAATTATGGTGCAAAGATACAAGTATTTAGGGGAAAGACAAAATAAATAAACCAAAAAGTGAGAATAGGAGGAATACTTTTTTCATTGCTCACTTGCAAGCCTTTTGTGCGAAAACGAAAGGATAGACACATTAAATGCTTATAAATCGCAATTATTTCCAATAACATTTTGTCATATTAGAAGAAATCTGTAATTTTGCACCCGAATTTGAAAGAGAGGAAGCAATGAGAGATCATAAACGAGAGAGAAATATAGGATTTTAAAAGAAATAGAATTATGCTTAAGTTATTTCAAGGACTCAGCCGCTGGCTGGCCAATTATACATCTATTTTTGTAATAGGTGTAGCTGTGTTTACATTCTTCTTCCCACATACCTTCGACTGGGTGCGCGGAACAACCCAAACCGTCATTCTCGGCATTATTATGCTTACGATGGGTCTCACCCTGACCACCAATGATTTCAAGATTCTGGCTCAGCGTCCGCTCGATGTTTTCATCGGTGCCTGTGCCCAGTTTATCATCATGCCTGGTGTGGCCTACACGCTGGTTCATGTATGGCATCTTGACCCTGCGCTGGCGCTCGGCATTCTGCTGGTAGGTTGTTGTCCGGGCGGCGTATCGAGCAACATCATGAGTTATCTCTGTCATGGCGACGTGGCCTTCTCCGTAGGAATGACCTGCGCCTCTACCATTCTGGCTCCAGTAATGACTCCGCTGCTGATGAAGATTACGGCTGGCGAAATTATCCATGTAGATGCAGTGGGAATGTTCATCAACATCCTCATCGTCACGATTATTCCTGTAGCCATCGGCTGCGCCCTCAATTACGTATATGGCAAGAAAGAATACTTCCCTACCATCCAGAGCCTCATGCCGGGTATCAGTGTAACCTGTCTGGCCATTATCGTAGGCGGTGTGATTTCTACGGTTCACGATGATCTCGTAGCCCGTGGCTTGATGCTTTTCCTCTGGACTTTTGCGGTGGTTTTCTGCCACAATACCTTGGGTTATCTTCTGGGTTGGCTGGCAGGCAAATGTGCCGGATTCAATACAGCCAAGAAGCGCACCATCAGTATTGAGGTGGGAATGCAGAACGCTGGTCTTGCCACGGTGCTTGCCGGCAATTTCTTTGCCGCCCAGCCTTTGGCCGTATTGCCTTGCGCCATCAGTTGTGCCTGGCACAGTATTTCCGGCACGATTCTCGCAGGAATCTATCTGAAATGGGATCACATGCATGGGAAGGACTAATTCCTTTCCCACTCCATTCTCATAGAGATTCATTATCCTCTGCTGGAGCTTTCTTCCAGAGATTCCTTACTGGAGGCTTCCATAAAGATTAATTCATCCTTTACTGGAGGCTTCTCCTGAATCTTTACTGGAGTTTTCCATAAAGATCAGATCATTCTTTGCTGGAGGCTTCTTCTTCAGAGATTAAATCATTCCAGAAAACTAAATAAAACAAAAAAGAAAAATATGCTCTCAGAGCTTCTGAATTTAGGGACTCTTTCTCTGCTTTCCTAAGTAACATGTCAGCATGTTCAAACTGTCCTTTATTCAAAAGTTCGTCCACTTTTGACAATTGAGACATTTCCTGCTGACGACAAGAAGTCATAAACAAGAAATATAAAAACACTTTATAACGCTCATAATACTTCTTTCTTGAGTTTAAACAAGAACAGCTCATGTGAAACTAAAACAATTTCACATGAGCTGATTTGATTTATTTTCCGGTTTGCAGCAGTTGAACTGCACGCAGAACGATCTCGTTCGTTTCATTCCATACCTGGAAATATTGACTCATATCCCAAATATCGCGCGCTACAAGGGCTTTCAACTGAATAGCTAAGTATTTCTTCGTCTGAGCCAATTCAGCCTCGTCCTTCGCCTCTATTTTCTCTTTCTTGCCATCCTCGATGATCTCATCCACAAGCGACTGAGGAACCTGATAGGTCTTCATGAACTTACTAAAGTCCTTGAACTGGGCTTTCAACTCCTTGCGATGAGCATCGATGAACTTCAGACTGTGATTGATGACAATGCTCTTAGCCGACAACTGACGATGCAATTTGGTGTATTTGGTCGTGTCGAGCGGCACGAAATAATCAGGCATAATGCCACCGCCGCCATAAACCACACGATGCTTGCGCAGGGTGTAATACTTCAGAGAGTCGGACAGGTGAATGCTGTCCTGATTGGTAAACTCACCATGCTTGTATCGCTTGTCAAGATCCATCGCATAATCCTCGCGGTCGCCCTTCTTATAAGGCTTCTGGATGCATCTGCCGCTTGGCGTATAGTAATGGGCAATGGTGAGACGGATTTCACTGCCATCTTCGAAGGTAAGCGGACGCTGCACCAGTCCCTTGCCAAAGGTTCGGCGACCCACCACTACACCTCGGTCCTGATCCTGTATAGCACCGGAAACGATTTCTGCCGCAGAAGCCGTAAACTCATTGGTGAGGACAACAATCTTGCCCTTGCGCCAGCGACCATTGGCCTCTGCACGGAACTCCTGACGGGGAGCCCTGCGACCATTGGTATAGACAATCAGATCACCCTTCTCCAGGAACTCATTAGCTATCTTTGCCGCAGTCTGCAGATAACCTCCACCATTATCCTCCAGGTCGAAGATAAGGTCTTTCATGCCCTTCTTCTTCAGGGAATCCATCGCCTCGGAAACCTCCTTGTGACTCGTCATTCCGAAACTTCCCAGACGAATATAACCGATACCCGGACGAATCATATAGGCTGCATCCATCGTAGTAACAGGAATCTTATCACGTTTCACCTTGAAGGTAAGCTTATCCTTGATGCCGCGACGCACAATGGTAAGGTTTACAATCGTACCCTTAGGACCACGGAGCCGTTTCATGATTTCCTCCTTACTCATCTTGACGCCCGCAATGGCAGTATCATTTACCGCTACAATACGGTCGCCGGCGATAATGCCCACCTTCTCGGAAGGACCATTGGTAACCGGCTGGATGACCAGGAGCGTATCATCTACCATATTAAACTGCACGCCGATGCCATCAAAAGAGCCATTCAGAGACTCGTGCATCGACTGGGTTTCTTTGGCAGTGGTATAGGAAGAATGAGGGTCCAGCTTTTCGAGCATTCCCCGGATGGCGTCCTCTACCAGTTTATTCTCATCCACACTATCCACATAGAGATTGGCAATAGCAATTTCAGCCCTGCCCAACTTCTCTATCGGGCTGTTCTTGCCCATTTTTACGCGCAACTGGGCACTGACAGAAGTTACTGCCAAGAATGCCGCTAATGCAATAAATAGATATTTCTTCATTTCTAAATCTTAAGCTTTATGAAAGAGAGAAATCCTTCAAGAGTCAACAGTCAACAGTTAACAGTTCTATTTTCTATGGTTTCCCGTTTCAATGGTTCCCGTTTTCAATAGTTTCCCCACGAAAGCACTTGAATTCTTCACTCTTCGTTCTTCACTCTTCACTTAACTCAATCCATCGGTTCAGAATCTTCCTCTGGAATATCCTCCTCAATCACCAGATTGTCGATGATGAAATTCTGGCGCTCCATGGTATTCTTTCCCATATAGTATTCCAGAAGCTTCTGCACCTGGTCGTTCTTATGCAGCGTAACCTGCTCCAAACGCATATCAGAACCTATGAAATGAGCAAACTCCTCTGGAGAAATCTCGCCGAGACCCTTGAATCGGGTGATTTCCGGGTCTGGTCCGAGTTCACGGATAGCCTGCTGGCGCTCTTCGTCACTATAACAATAGTGGGTAATGAAATCGCCCTTCTTCTCCTTGGGTCCCAACTTGGCATCGGCATCAGCCACTGCCTGCTTGTTCTTGATCTTGGTACGCTTGTTGCGCACACGGAACAATGGGGTCTGCAATACATAAACATGGCCCTTCTTGATGAGGTCTGGGAAAAACTGTAGGAAAAACGTGATGATAAGCAGGCGGATGTGCATTCCATCGACATCGGCATCCGTGGCCACAATCACCTTGTTGTAGCGCAATGAATCCAAACCATCCTCTATATCAAGCGCAGCCTGCAGGAGGTTGAATTCCTCATTCTCATACACCACCTTCTTGGTCAATCCGAAACAATTCAGCGGCTTACCACGCAGAGAGAAAACCGCCTGGGTATTTACATCACGACTCTTGGTGATGCTTCCGCTCGCAGAATCTCCCTCAGTAATGAAGATAGAACTCTCCTCCTTACGGTCGTTCTTCGCATCGCTGAAGTGGATGCGGCAGTCACGGAGCTTGCGGTTGTGAAGGTTGGCCTTCTTGGCGCGCTCACGTGCCAACTTGGTCACACCAGCCATCGCCTTGCGCTCACGCTCGCTCTCCTTGATCTTGTTTTCCAGGATTTCAGCCACATCCTTATGGATATGAAGATAGTTGTCCACTTCCTTCTTCAGGAAATCGCCCACATATTTATTGATGGTTTCCCCACCATTCGGAGTCATCGTCGTACTTCCGAGCTTGATTTTCGTCTGACTTTCAAAGACAGGTTCCTCTACATTGATGGCAATAGCCGCCACCAGTCCGTTGCGGATATCGCCATACTCATACTTGCCGTAGAACTCCTTGATGGTCTTGGCAATATGCTCCTTGAAAGCACTCTGATGAGTACCTCCCTGGGTAGTATGCTGACCATTGACGAAGGAATAGTATTCCTCGCCATACTGATTGGTATGGGTAAAGGCTATCTCAATATCCTCACCCTTCATGTGGACAATATCATAGAGACCCTCATTGGTCATATTGTCGCTCAAAAGGTCCTGCAGACCATGACGGCTGAGGATACGGCGACCATTGTGCATGATGGTGAGACCTGTATTCAGATAAGTATAGTTGCGGAGCATCGTCTCCACGATGTCATCATGGAAACTGTAGTTCTTGAAGAGCGTATTGTCTGGTTCAAAAAAGATGAAAGTACCATTCTCATCCTCCGTCTTGGAAGTATTGTCCTTCAGGAGATTACCACGTTCGAAAATAAGATGGCGCACCTTGCCGTCGCGGAATGACTTCACCTCGAAATGGGAACTGAGGGCATTGACCGCTTTCACACCGACACCGTTCAGACCGACACTCTTCTTGAACGCCTTGCTATCGTACTTACCACCGGTATTCAGCACGCTGACAGCCTCAACGAGCTTTCCCTGCGGAATACCACGGCCATAGTCGCGGACGCTGACACGCAGATTGTCCTCTATATCGATTTCCAGACGTGCTCCAGCCCCCATCTTAAACTCATCAATGGAGTTATCAACCACCTCCTTCAAGAGCACATAAATACCATCCTCAGGCAAGTTACCATCGCCCAGACGACCGATGTACATACCCGGACGGGTACGCACATGCTCCATATCGCTCAAGTGGCGGATATTGTCATCTGTATATTCTACAGGTTGCTCCTGAGGGGTATTTGCCAGTTCTTCAGCAGCACCCTTTTCATTCAAGTTTTTATCTTCAGGCATAAATTCCTCCTTGTAATTCT
>OJKP01000698.1_pt1 | contig 23186 bp, 16 predicted proteins | sample 1596521 | NCBI WGS metagenome assembly OJKP01 (sample SAMEA4350130, study PRJEB24818) | metagenome | biome: human; feature: gut; material: faeces | place: Denmark | collected 2013-09
TCTTGGCTTCGTCGAGCATCAGATACATATAGGTCAAAATGCCGTTGGCATCCTTACCCTCTGCAAACTTTCTGTTTTTCTCCCAGAACTCGTCTTTTGTCTTGCCTGTAGCCTGTATGAATCCAAACTCCTGCATATTGCCCGGCGACAGTGTGCCGTCGAAATCATAAACCAGTGCTACCTTTGGTCTCTTCTTTGCCATATCTCGTTCTCCTTTCTTTTATATTTACCCTAAACTATCTGTCTCTTTCGGGGGATGTTTTTCTCCCTTAATTTGCAAATATACATAATTTTCAGCGAATTAGCAAACTATTGGGATATAAAAAATCATAATGAAACAAAAAAGGCGTACAAAACCCATTTCTGAGCATTGTACGCCTTTAACAATCTCATAGCCATAGGTGTCCATAATCATCTGCTGCTGATGTTCATGGTTAATGATTTTCATCATCTCCTCTTCACCATGTCCTCCTGATAATCAAAAAGCTTTATCCTTCTTCATTGTCATTTCAAAAAGCAAAAAGCCTTTTTGTCCTTTTACTTTTTTACCTTTTTACTCTTTTACCTTTAAAAGTTTGATTGTCTGTATTTTTCCCGTGATGCCTGTTACCACAGCGATTCCATTGTCACGAATCTCCACCTTCTCATATTTGGCATCAACAATCACCTTGCCTTTCAAGTTCATAATACCCCAATGCCTTGGCATCTGCTCAAAGGCACAATAGGCACCAACAGGTTGAGAAATGCTGTGATAGAGAGGAGGTACTACAACCTTACCATCCATCTTCAATCCCCACTTCTTTCCTGCTTGATACAATTCTACATGCCCTGCCTCCGACTTCTCTTGCATCAGCAATAACTCCTGTTCCTCTTGCTTTTTCCTGTGATGCATTTCCATGTCATAAACATGCTTGCCAAGCCGAGGCATCGCAACCATCAAATTCTCGCTTTCTGTTTTGGGTTGATTGCAACCTATATAAGTCTTTCTCAAGTTGGAGTCAACGAAGTAATAATCCTCATGACTGTCCATGACCACTATGCCACTGTCGTACAGGTCGGCACATAGCCAATATACATGAGTATGGTCGCCACGTAAAAAACAAGCCTTTTCACTGTTTTCTTTATTCATTCGCATAGAACCGCCATCCTCCTCTTTGTATATCCATTCCTGACAACCACTGGCTGTAGAGCGTTGAAAGTTGTAGATCAAATAATATCCATAATTCCATAGGTCATATTGGGAAGGGCGAAAAGGTAAAGCAAAGTACTCGTAGGTACGAGACCTGAAGAGACCATTATATTCGATAAATTCCCATTTATTGATGGTGATTACCTCGGGAGCATCTTTCGCATGAATGTCCTCGTCTATGACAACTCTCGCCAAGAGGTCGTAGTAACATACAGTCTTTCTGCGAGGTCGATAGGATAAGATATTACCTTGCAAGAACTTCATGTCATAATAGTTGCCTGGTTCTATCACCTGTTCGCCTTGCCGGTTTACCACCGTCATCTTTCCATCATTCAACTTGACGATGGCAAAATCATCATTGCAATCCACAAACTCCCGATACTTTAGCGACTGCATCAGTTCCTCATGACTCATCACCATCATCATTTCAGAGTCTTGACCAACAGGCACAGTTTCTTGCTTTCCGTACATCAAGAAGAAATCTCTTTCCTTCGGAGTCTCCTTTTTCCTGCCATATTTCAATTTCCCTTCAAATGTAGCCTTCCAGTTCCATACTTGCGAAGGCAGCCCAAACACCCGATATAGTCCCACATTATCTATAATCACGCAATTCTTCTTCCCCTTAGCTACTCGCAATCCTCGTCCCACCATCTGTAGATACTTAGCAAGCGACAATGTAGGTCGAGCCAACTGTACAAACTCCACATCCGGACAGTCAAATCCTTCCGAGAAGATGTCAACATTCACCAGCACTTGGATAGGAGCAAGTCCATCAGCAGCCCGCAAACAAGTAGCACCCAGGCGGTTTACACCGCACAAACAATCTGGCGAGACCTTTGATGCTCCACTCATCCCCAGGCGGTCCCATCCCGCACAATTTGGCGAGACCTTTGATGGTCCGCCAACCTTAGAGCGTAGCGGTTCCGAGCACCGGAGGGCGGTTACATCCCCTGTCCCCTGAGGGGAAAGGGGCTTGGGGAAAGCGGTGGAGCCCTCTTTGGAAAGAGGGACGGGGTGATTCGAAAAAGATAAGGAAGAAGATTTGAACCTTTCAATCAGCATTCTGCGCTCACTCGCAGGAGTCTTGCTGTCAATAGCAACAGCTGCTATGCCGTGTTCTCTGTAGAACTCGGCAATAGCATTAGCATGATTAATATTGATAGCATACACGATGCCCTTTCTGTCTTTACCATATTCTTCCAAACTCCGATAGAGCCTTTCGATGCTTGGCTTTTTATTCAGCAACATATCCATTTCCTTGTTCTGGTAGTCACCATCTGCTCCTCGCTTCTGCAAGGAGTCGATGAGCCGTTGCGTCACACCATCCGATTTGATGCTCACAAAATCGTATGTCGCCAATCTTCCCTTGCTGATAAACTCAGGAACATCCCACGACTGCACCAATACATCAAACAGGTCAGTGAATCCCTTTCCGTTCAATCGGCAAGGAGTAGCCGTCAGTCCCAGGAACTTAGCCTTCGGGAATCTCTCCCACATTTCCTTATAGGTCTTGGCAAGGGCATGGTGCGCCTCGTCAATCACTATCATTCCCGGTTCTTCCTCTATCTCGTCATAGTGCTTCGACAACCATTGTATCGATACAGCCTTGATAGGAACATTGAATGCGCTAGCCGACAAACAATCTGGCAAACACTCAGAAGTCTCCTTTAATGCGCCAGCCGACAAACAACATGGCGAGACCTTTGATGCTCCACTCATCCCCAGGCGGTCCCATCCCGCACAATCTGGCGAGACCTTTGATGGTCCGCCAACCTTAGAGCGTAGCGGTTCTGAGCACCGGAGGGCGGTTACATCCCCTGTCCCCTGAGGGGAAAGGGGCTTGGGGAAAGCGGTGGAGCCTCCCTTAAGGGTAAGGGAGGACGGGTGGGTTTTCGAAAAAACTCTTTGAATCGTTTCTCGAATCTGAGAAACCAGTTCCCTTCTATGGGCAACAATCCAAACATTGCAATCGGAATGTTCCCTCAAAAACGATTCTACGACCGAAGCAAGTAGAACCGTTTTTCCCGTACCCGTTGGCATTTGTGCCATCACGGACCGATGAAGGCGCAACGCCTTCTCAATCCGTTCCTTCATATCCTCTTGGTAATCAAATAATTTGATTTCCTTCATTGCTTACTTTCAATTTGCTCTACAAGTTCCTCCAAGTAGTTGGTGTCCCAATTGCGCCAAATCAATTTTCTGACATACCCATCCAATTCCATAGCGAGTTTATTGTCCTCAGTCTCTGTATCTTTAATCTGGTACAATTCATCATACAAAGAATTACGCATACTCGACATCATGAGAAAAACAGTAGAGGTTATCAGTAGTCGTTCTGTTTTGGCTTCTTCTCCTGCTATTAATTTATCACCAACAGCAGGAACATATTCCTCCAAGTATTGAAAGTCACGATCTTTGGCAAAGCCAACATCCTTCAAGGCTTGTTGTTTTGACATGATTTCGAAATAAAGGGCATTACAGAAAGTAACAAATTCCTTTTCATTCAGCGATTCCATAAATGTCGGTATGTAAATATTAGTTGGATATGCCTCCATGCAAGCTGGCATATCTATTTCCTCCGGCAGCTCCACTCCCGAAGCCTTACCGTCTTCTCTTGCGGTCGATATTATCTCACCAGTCTCAGGATTTCTGGCATCCAGATAATTGCCAAAGTCAAAGTCCTTGTCTATCTCGTCGATACCTGTCAGTTCCTTCAGCAATATCTTCGGCTGCTTGGCATCGCTCTTCATGATTTCCTTGAACACATCCACGCTTGCCATGCACAGATTACCCACGGCAGAGGCAAACGCCACGTTTATCAGCAGATTGCCATGCAGCAGATCATCAAACTTTTCTCCATAGATGCGCATGGAGATATACCATTCCTTGGGATTGCCCTCAAAGCCGATGGGGGAGATATGGATGTCCTCTGCCGTATCGGTATGCTGTCCATACAGACTGCTGATGACAGGATATTTCTTCCGGAAATGTTTTTTGATGATCTGTTCGTAACGGTCATAACCATTCTCTGCAAAGTCCAACACATGCGCCCATCTGCAGCATGCCATGATATATCCGTCATGGTTCAGGAAGTTCATGTTGAAGTACTGGTGTTCGTTGATTCTCACCGTCACCTCCAACTGCTTATGGGTTTTCTTATTGAACGCAAACGTGCCTTCAGACGGAAAATCCAAAGGTACACTGGTTGTGAACACAGGTAAAATTATAGGTGCTTCTCTCATTGTTTCTGTTTCATTATTGGTGTAGTTGATAATTTACAGGAGTGATTTCTCCATGTCGTTTGGCTCACGAATCACAGCCATCGGCTCTCCTTCAAATGGTGTCTCTGGCATCAAGTCCATCAACTTCTTCTTCATGCCTCGATGATTGGGGTATTGTCCTGCTGTCTCTTTGATATAGCGGCATACCTCCTGGCGTTTCTCCTCGTGGTTCCATATCTTGACAGCTTCCACCAGGGCTTGATAGCTGTCGAATATCAGTTTCCCAATACGTCTTTTGTATTCGCCTACTAGTTCTTGTATGTCATCACGGTTGATGAGCAGTGGTATATGCTTGCACAGCGTCATGGCGATGGCATACGCTGCATCGGGTCTCTTCTTCTCCAATATCTGTGGAATGGATTTCTTGTGCCATCGTTCCAGCAGACGTAGCAGAGCCATGAAGTCATCATTGTCTCTTGGCTCAAAGCTTACTTCCTGCATCAGATATTTGGAGTATTCTTCTTCATAGTCCACGCTCAGCCCTTTCGGAATATAGTTGATTCTCGGTCGCTCCATCTTGGCGCGATACCGTTGCTTCTCCATAGACCGTTTTCTTTGCTCGTCCCATTTGATGCACAACAGCTTTTCTTCCCTTATCAGGAGTTCAATATCTCTGAACTCAGAGGTATTCATCACTTCTGCCTTCAGATGCTTCTTGATGACTTTTTTCAGATACCGTCGCCATGCCTCCTTGTTCTCTTCGGTAACGAATGGCGGACATTGCTCACCGTAGAAGGTGTGCCAGGTAAATGACTCGAAGTCGAGATGCCAGAGGAATGATTTGTGTTGTGTGTTGTTTGGTTCCATATTAATCTATCTACTTCAGATTTACCAATCCAGATAAGTTACTTTCTTTTACAATGCCATTCTTTGTAAACTGCTTACACAAGGCTTCTACTATGATCCGCTTGCTTTCGCTCATAGATGGACTCAACGTGATTTCAATATTGTCTACAACTGCATCTTGTAGTTTCATATCATAATAATCGAATGGAAGTTGCTTGTTTCCTTTATAACAGTTAGCAGTAATGTTTCCTACATAATCCATCATTTCTTTAGGTATATGAAAAGGATTAAAAGGAAAAACATTCAACACAAAACGACTTTCCTTTTGAAAAGCCCAACGAGTATTTTTATATCGGCCAACTTTACCAAACTCAATATTCACCCCATTTCCAGTATCTTGAAATATATCGGATGTTTTATCTTGTACATCATCAACATATTCTATATCACGATAAAAGAAATCACTTTTACTATTCTTATACACAGGCATTATCATATAGTCATTTGCTTCTATATCCTTTTGAGGTATAAGTGACATGATGCTACCTTCAGAATGTAAGCCATTGTTTAAGTTTAAGTCATGGATATGATATACTTGAAACATATCCTCATCCAAGGCTATTCTAACTCCATTAGCAACTCCTGCATACATTTTCCACAATGGAATACTTTCCTCTGCATCTTTAGTCCAACATGAGGCAAATATATATTGACCTAAATTGACACCACAAGAAACGACTTTTTCTTCCAAGTCATCAACCTTGTCTAATCGATTAAAGCGTATTGTCCTGTTTTTCAGTATCAACGCCAAAGTATCTATTGTTGTATAATGATATAATTTCATTTGAAAGAATTTAATTGTAATGTAATCTCATATAGTCTTCTTGCTGCGTCTCTCTTTGTATTTCAGAATCAAACTCCTTTATACACATAGAGGCCCAATCCCTTACCTCTAAACATTTATGGTTTAGCAATTTTTCCATACACATTTTATGATGCATAAACAACCCGATAACGGAGCCTGTCCAGCCAAAAGAATGAATATTTGCATGAATGCCATCTAAAACCATCTTTTGCGTTCCGTAATTATCTAAAATCCATATCATTATATCACTGAAAGAATCACATTCCCAAATATCTCGATCATATACCGGTAGCATTTCTGCAATTCTTACAGGAGCTTCATTAGGATATTTGATACACATTTGCTTAATTCTTTCATTTCCAACTTTAAACAATGCACCGGCACCAAAACCAATTCCTGATCCCAACTCATTTTTCACCTGAAGAAAGAAAGCCAAATATTCATCACTGACAAACGCAGATTCAAAATCGTCCCAAATTTCATCTGTATATTTTTCTAACAAGATGCTATATAATCCTTCAAAATTAGAATGCAAATAGTCATGGTTAAAGCCTTCGATTAGCTTTACATTCATTTTCCTTGCCAAATCAACATCATGAATCTTTTCAAGCACAGATATAACATATCTGGTAAACTCATAATTCAAGTGAGGGTTATCATCGTTTATTGGATAATCCAGAATTAATTGTTTAATAAACCCAACATGTTCTTTCAAGTCCTCCTCATCACACATAAATGTAAATCTGATTAAAGCATCAAGTAATCGTACAGAGACATCTGAAAACGATTCATATATGAAATTGAGTATTCTAAATAATTCTGTGTGGGTATTAATAGCAACATTATTCAAATAGACATCAATGAGATATTCTTTATCTATATTTCCTTTATCAACTTGAGAGACCAACTCTTTAATGATGCTCAATTGTGCGTCCTCACATTTTGCAGACAATCCAATATACCATTTTACATATCCCTTAGCGAAAAGTGCATTTCGAAATTGAATAGTTTCCTTCCTATTCCTTGCTGCATAGCACATACTACTAATAAAGGACGGCATATTGCCATCATCAGAATAGTTTCCAAGATATGTAACACACGTATCCCAAAGTGCCTTTAAGTCTTCATCAGTAATTATTTCAGCAACATTCAAGAAAAATGCATGTTCAATGAACAAATTCACGTCAGAAAGCCTCTTTAACTCTTCTATATCTACAAACACCCTATCGGCAACAAATTTCTTTGCTACAGGTAGCAACATTTCTTTAGCTTTATCAAAACGACTAATAGCCGCAGTTCCTTTATCTTCATTGTAAAGTGCATTCTGGGTTTCCTTTAACAATGATGAGAAATAACAAGGTCTGATTTTTTGGAGATATACACGTATTTCAGATTGCTTTTCTGCAGCATATCTTCTAAACAAATGGTTACGTCTATCTCTTAATAATCTATTGTATAGTTCCGTAAAATCTTCACGTTTTGTTCTCAAAGACTCGACTAAAGGAACAAAAAGAGTATCAAAGTAGCCATCTGATATCCATGACCAAGAATGTTCTAATACCAATTTGTATATTGGATCTTGGCTTTCTTCATTTTCTGCCAACACTTGCTCGACCAAGTCTCTACATGCATACCAATAATTCCAAACCTCTTGACGTGTTGGGACATAATCCTGTTTTTCTTCTAAGCCAAAATGCGCAGCACTACCAGTTCTGCTGAAACTATGTGAAGCAAAAGCACTATTCAATGCTTGCAATACAATAGACAAATATTCGTCTTCTCTGCCATATAGAGTTTTCAACAAATCAATGCGCTGTGTTAAACTTGCCTCTGTACCAGGCAACATAACATGAAATAACTGTAAAAATTGCCCCGATGCATTATTTCCATAATTTTCATTTTCAGCAAGCATTAGTTGAGCTAGCACCATAGAAGATTTTTGAAAACTATCTTTGTCAAAGCATAATTTTTCCAATGCCCAAACATAGTTTCTTCTGATATCTCCCTTAATGTTTTCTTTCAACCATTCTGTATTCTTATTATTGAACAATGTATATAGGCAGTCTGACACTGCTTTTGGGTTCACTGATGACATTGCGAGAAAGAGGCGTGAACCCATTTCAGAACAGGCAACTTTCTCATTGGCAAAAGGGCCATACATTGAATCTGTCAATCTTGCAATAAAATCATTCGCAAGTGGCAAATCCCTCATATATTCTATACGCTTTGCCATGCTATCAACCAACAAGCGATGCGCACTAGGACTTTCTTTTTTTAAGGTGTTAAAATCTTCGAGCAACAGTTCTACATCATCTTCGTCTAATCCTACAAACCATTCTTTTGCCAAATAAACTGCAAGAGGAAAAGGTCGCACATTAAGCAAACTTCCTGTATCTTCAATTAACGTCGGTGTAAATTGAGCCTTTGTTTCATTTACTTTTCTTTTTCGCAATGGAAAAGATCTGCTTTCTAATGGCATAATGATCTCGTTTCTAATGATAAATTCATAAGCAGAACGATTAAAACGAAGTAATGGAAATGGCTGGAACAAACTTAATGCTTTTAAAATACTGCGTTGAGAGTTTTCTTTATCCTCAGGGAACTTCAATAATTTTGTTACAAGTTCTTCTGCCTGCTCCAATCTTACATGCTTTCCATTTCGATAAGTATCCACTAACTCATATGCCATTGCGGGAAATCCATCAGCTATTTTCTTTACTTCTTCTCGGAGAGTTGATTTTTCCTGACCAACAATATTTTGATCTATATAGTTAGCAACTTCTTTTTTAAGTATCAATGAGTCCAGTTTAATGATTGTAACATTAGTTGTACTCGTAACTTCATAATATTCATTAGTTGCAAAAATCACCTTAATATTTGTCGGTATTTTTCCACGAATATTCTCATATAAGTTCAAGCTACAATTATCTATAATAATAACGGCTTCATTATTACCAATATCTGAAACGAGTGATAAAAAGCTATCAATTACCTTATTTCTGCTTTCATCCGACAATTCTGTATAGTAACAATTTGGATGTGTTTGGCCATCATTGTATGTCTCATAAATCATTCGGGTTTTTCCAAGACCAGACAATGCTGCAAGAAGAACGATGCGATTATTAGAATCTTTCAGTTGCTCTCGTTTTTGCTTCATCTGCTCATTGTCAAGAATGGCATAATTCTTTTTATAACTACGCAACCAATAATCCAATGGCATAAACAATTTCTTAGTAGTATCTTCTAATCTCTTTGTTCCATCAGTACCATAATCTTTGCATAGGATAAAACTCTCATCCACATCCTGATGATAAGGTGTCACATCCATATACCTTGCAACTTCATTAAAGTCCAAAATGGTAAACCCATTTTTATACATAGGGTCTTCTTTATGAAGATTATCATACAAGTTACCTGCTGCTACCGAAATAAAAATACATCCCTTTTCATCATTTTCATATTTTGCCCTCATTCCATGAGTATGTCCTACAGCCAAAATATCATAATGCGCATGTAAAATACCACTGATTTTGAGACTTTCACTTTCCTCCAAAAAATCATAATGATGGTGAGCTACTGCAATTTTTACTTGACAATCCCTTATCAATGGCCAAGATTGATTTATTTGAGATGTGCCAATTTTTATATTCCCTTTATCTTCATCTCCTTCACACATCCAAGCCGAATTTAGGAGAGACACACCTACTTTGATTCCATTATTCAAAGGTAAAATCAAAGTCATCTGCAACCCCTTAATATCAACTAGCATACCTTCAATCTTATGCGCCTCATAATACTCTCGTTGAAATAGCAAGAAATCCTGTAACTGCGGTACTGTAGAATTGGTACTAAGAAAGTATTCTATATCATCGTCGTTATTTGTTTTAGGTTCCTTATTCTTATCCTTGCGAATTCTATCAACTTCGTGGTTTCCTGGAACAAATAAGAATTGATGATAGCCGATATTCAATGACTTAACAAGAGGCTCTATGATGTTCTTCTCAAAATCCTGAAAACATCTATATAGGGGTACCGTAAAATTCTTACCTCCCTTGTCTATCATATCACCTGAAAATATGACTAAGTCTATATTTTCTTCTTGATTTATCTCTTGGAGTTTTTCCATCATTCGATGAAAAATATCCATAGACCTTTTTCCCAGGCCATTAGGTCTAAGATGAAAATCAGAAAAATGAAGTATTCTCATTGTAATGTTTTTTATTATTCAAAAAATTTCTTTACTGCACTCCTGAACTTATCCAAAAGGAAAAGAAACATATTTCTATTAGTTTCTTGTTCTCTATTTGAATCTGTTTCAGTATTTAAATGTACATTTTCTTTATTCTCCACAAAATAATAATACGCCACTATCACTTCCCTTATCTGCGTATTGGCACATCTTCTGGCTTCTTTTGCCAAGAGTTTCACGATAATATATGAAATAAATGTCATTACGACGGCTCCGAGGATACTAACTATAATATTCTTCCCCCACGAGGGAATCACTACGCCACTCCAGCCATTCAACCATTGACAGAATGTTTCACACCAACCTTTCCACACAGAGAAATACTTAACAAAAATCGTTGCTGCAAGAATGAAGACGGGTGGAATCAATCCTTCATATATAGCTCTCAGCACCCAAGAACGAGAAGCAAATACAAATCTACTTCGGCAGTCTTCGTCTTGCGAATTATCCAATCTCATCCACATATAGGAATAGGCTGCACTATTATTATCTTTCATCAGTTTCTTGATAGTCTCACCTTGGAAGTCAAAACACTGGGCTGTTTCTTGAAATTTAGATTCAAAATCCTCATCATTCGTTTTCTTATCCCCAAAGTGCTTCATCATCCAATATCGGAACTGCTTACCAGCTATCCAACTTATCATCCCCAACACGTATGCTATAACAATACAGATTATTATAGATACCGTTACCTGGTCTTTATGAAACACAAAACCTTTCAAGCCAGGAAACGCATATACCAACACCCCCAACATGGTTGCACCTGATACCAAGTACGACATATCAAAGATGTTCAATGCCCCTGTCACTGTATCAAATTGTTTTTGAAAATCCATAGCCTTAATTCTATTCTCCTTTTATCAGTTCAAAATCGTAAGCCTTCTTTTCCTTGTAATCCACGATTCTGTAATTCTCTCCATCTTTCTTTACGTTTGCAAATTCTCTCACTGTAACATTCATGACATCAAAAGAATTTCTTGAAATACCAACTATATGATATTGCTGATGATCGGCATAATCATAGAAGATAGTATGTCGCCCAGCCACATAGTTTTTCTTATCATACCGGAAATAGAACAAGCGAGAATTAGTCATTGATTCAGACAAAAAAACAAAATGCTCTTTAGTCTGTTGACAATACAAGGTAAATATGCCATGCAATTCCTTCACATTCAGATATAATGCATAGCCTGCAACTATGACACTCAGATTCGCTACCGTCATATCTCAACCTCCAAATTTAAAGTATTCGCCATTCTTGATTAAATCCTCAAGGATATGCATACGTTCCGTATAACCATATCCTTTTTGCTCCAGATAGGTTGCAATACGGGCATACTCAATATAGATGTTCGTCATGAAAATGCCAGGATCGTCACTTCCCACAACTATCGGTGGAGTCAACATTCCTTCCTCATCAAGATCATCACCAAGCCATTTTTCCAAATGATGCTCTTTGCTTTCACGATAAAAACTGATAGCTGTGTTGCTCGTCAACAGGACTTCCAAGGCTACACCTTTCATGGCAATCTTGTTGAGCACTAGCTTTTGAATATGATACAGGTTTTCTGCCGTAAAAAGACCTTTCTCAATATCCACGTCGCAAAGCTTGTTGTATTCCTCCTTCACTCTCGTATCAAAATGATACTTCCGGTAAAGTCTCTTTGCTGCCGTATCGTCCTTGAACATTTTCGTCACTTTTTCCATCTCTGCAAAGTCAAACTTATCTATATGAGTGTAGCCCCGGAGGATGTCACCATCATATTTTCTGAAAGCCCAGGCATCCGTCATTTCCTTGATGCTGTTGAATGTGCCATAGATTTCCTTATGTAAATCCATAATCCGATTATGAAGTTTGGGCAGCAACTGTATCAAGTCGTTATATTTGTTTTCATTGCCGGAAATCAAATGGTAGGCAACAATCAAATCGTCCAACCATTCGCCCTTTCTCATTTTCACCGTCTTTCCAATACGGTTCATCCAGAGCGAAGGTTCTATTCCTGCCGCCGTACCATGACCGATACGGTCACCTTGTTCCATATCCAAGAAATCCACAGCTTCCACCATCATTCGAAGACCGCTCAACAAGTGAACAAAGTCCTCACCTGCATGAAAAGTAATCTGAATGTCTTTCTTCCTTTCTCTCCATTTCTTGCGTAGCCAATGAAAGGTCGGCGCAAACACCTCAGGTCCGGCATCCATCTCATTGGCTGCGGCATCAATACCCACAATTTCACACTTTTTAATTTTCTTGTATGAAGCATATAGCATCATCAAATAGAGTGCATGACCTTTTCTGCGAATACCTTTACGTACCTCCCGGTGCCTTAGCTGCTTGTCAGTTGGTTTTGTATCTTTCTGCTTGATAAAGTGAGCCACCAGTTGAAATTTAGGAGCAAAGCCTTTGCCGAACTTATCCGCCAAACGCTTCTTGTAACTCTCGTATCCATTTATGATACCCTGCACTAAAGCAAGGTTATCATAGAGTGTATCCTTTGGTGAAAACCGCCCCTCGATATGCTTCAGAAACAGAAAGTCATTATCGTAGCTCAGTTGTCTTAGTCGGCTTTCTATATTCTTTTCCTCATGTCGCCATCTGAATCCGTTTTCTGTCACCATTTGGAACTGCTTGAATCCCTTTTGCCATTCCTGCTGTACCATCATCTTGTGGATACTGCCAAGAATCAGGATGAGATGGTGAAAGTTCTTCACGGTCTTCCCATCCAATTCTCCAGCATCCATCAGTTTGAGAACTTTCAAATAGAAATATGCCCCGACAGCCAACTGCGGATTGTCATTTTTCCCGTATGAAGGATGCCAATATTCGTATGGGAAAGAAAAAGGAACTTTTCCCTTGGAATATTTGGGAATCGTATGAATGATAGTATTCAACAGTTTCTTTCCTGTTCGTATCCTGTTCACAAAGTCATTCAGAGGCACTGTTGTCAACTGTTCCCTCTGCATCCTCACGAAATACTTGTTCCAGGCTGACTTGAATGAAAATATCCATTTCTCCACATTTCCGATTTGCGTCCACCAGATATAATCAGTCTCAGCGGTACCGTTGATATGGATATGCAGGTCTATCAATCCTTGTTCATCCGCCACCATTTTTTCAAGGTTGCGGTAGTATGGGCGTTTGGTTGCAGTGGAAGCAAAATTGCTCTTCAGCACTTCACGAAAGAACTTACACTCATCCTTTTCAAACTCTGTATCATCCAAGAAGAAAGCTGACTCTATCAACAAGGGTGGAAATACCCTTACCACCTCCATCCATTCGTCTAGCATTTCTTTCTTTACGTATAGATTACCTTTCAAGTACATCAAGTAACGCTTCGCCAAGTATTTCAACGATTTGACGATAAGTTGCGACAGACTACACTTGTCATTACAACCCAACTCTCGCATTTCCTCCTCAAAAGAACCTTCAAAGCAATAATCCGGTTGATACACATCCTTAGCCTTGCCAAGCATATAGAGCCGTCGGAGTATATCAGCCATCGATGTTTGCTCACTATGCTCGTAGGCTACTAATGTCCACTCATCATTAAGGAGATATGCAGTAAAAGGAAGAACCATGATGTACTATTTTGATAGTTCTACAAAGGCAGAGAATGGATTATCCGCTGTCTGATTGATGTCTTGGAATGATTTTGATGAAACTTTACCCAAAGATTTAATTTGTTGGGATATTTCGTCATTTTTATTTGTGAATTTTGCCAATTCTCTCACGATACCACGTTGCGAAAGACGCAAAGAACGTTGTTTCTCAATGATAATATTTTCATCATCAAAGACCAATTCTTCTAATTTTCTTTTTTCCTTACGTAATTCGCTTAATTCATTGGCTAATTTTGTATTTTTAGCCGCAGAATTACTCTTCTTTGCCAATTCATTTGTAACATTCTGAATTTCCACTTCTTTGTCGAATAGTTTTTCGGCATTGTCTCGTGCAAGATTCAGAGAAATCTGTTCTTTAAGATTTTCTCCTTTTTCTGTTTCAAGCAAATTCATTTGAGCAATCAAGCCCAATTGTTGACTCAATAAGAAGTCAAGTTGGTTGCTCTTCATGTATTCTCTGACTACACTCTCAGTTATATTCTTTTCCTTTATGAACTTAAGAACAACAGCCGGTACATAGCTTTGCAACAAAGGACATCCAATTACCCAATTAGCGAAAGATTTCTTTCCTCGATGTTGTTCAAAGAATCTCTTCCAGTAGTTGTGCATAAAAATATCGGCAAGACTTCCTTCATGTCCGAGTTCGATACCCTCAACTTTTCCACTCACAATACAATCCTCCACTATGCAGGCATTCCAAAAGGCAAGAATATAATTGGAAATATACTCACTCGTTTCTATATTGTTGACTGTTCCTTTTGGCGTAATGTCATTGAGAGTATAATACATTCTCGTAAAAATTCTATCCAAACTATAAGGTGTTAGTTTGTCCACTTGGTTATATTCCAATATCCATTGCCACAGCATTTCCACATAATCATCTGTAACAGTAGAATTTTCTTCTTGATTGGAATTTGTCTGAATCCCAATTTGTTCTCTCAAATTATTGCCTGGTCTTAGGTCATTTGGTTCGATATATGTATGTATCTGTGCCAAATGCTGCAACTTGGTTTTAATCACCGCTTTACGTTTTTTCCCATTCTTGTCTTCATTAGCTTTGACATTTTCTGTCACTCTCAATATCTCTGCGATAGCCGCAAACAAGCGATAAACAGAGCATAGTTTTGTTTCAGACATATCAGAAGAAATAGTTCTCAACTGAACCAATCTTATCAGTAATCCTTTTACTCCATTTCTTGGACTTATATTATGATTGATAGCACATACCCCCGCCATTGTATTCTGCAAATTGCTTTCTGGACGAATGCTTGGTATCATATTCATTTCAGCATTGGCATATGCCAACACATTACCCAATAGTTTATTGGTGCCCGAATCATAGTAGATGTGGGCAAAGTCATTCAACTTTGTGCCATCTTCTCCCAAAGAAAGGAGTACCTGACGGATAAAAGACACACGGACCAGAAAATCAAAGGCTATGGATGGATTTGTATGAATCTGGCGAGTACATGAAGTACATAAAGCCAATATGGCATTGTTCAAGCTGTCATCCTCCATATTGGGCATCATGTGACTGCCTGTAGCCACAATCTTGTTATCTATCAAGAATTTCATAATCCATCCTGCATACATGGATGTCTTTGCCATCAAATGCTTGTTGTCTGCAGCATATTGATTGATATACACTTCAAATACTTTCAGCAGCTTATCCGTCAAAGCTATCTTTTTCTCTTCATCCGATAACTGGGAGTTGTCACTTAAAAAGTCATCATATACAGAAAGCAATCTATATTGGTTTCTGAATGGCTGTCTAAGAACATGATTCACAAAGATAGCCTTGTCCGTTTCATCCATGCTGATGACATCCAAATATGAGAAAATCTCCTCATAGATCGCCCTTAAGTCTTGGGTCGTACCATTGGAGAAACGTATTGTCACAGAGTATGGTTCAGCCTTATTCTTATCTTTTCCTTGATTGGTAATGATTCTGTTATAACGATACTTTTCATACACATTATCCAAAAGAATGCGATATTCAGGCTTTATCATCTTTTGGAGATACTGAGTTTCCAAACGGTTCACCATCTTACGATAGGCTGCCCGTTTGCGGTCGGCGGAAGCAGAGTTATCACATTCCTTCTCCAAAAAGTCTTTTTCGAAAAACTTCCAATAATTCTGTCTGATTGTCATTCCATAGAGATTGGCATCACCAGTCATCACGACAATAATCTGTGGCGAAGTGAAATAAAGACGGATAGTCTCCAATATCTCAAATGTCTTTTCGATGTTCACATCGCAGTCGTCAAGGATAAACAACAGAGACTTCTTTTTAAGAATACTCAGTGCCACATTGATATACTCATGGAATCGGCGTTCCAAGTCCTTTGCCTTCATGGCAAGGTTCACAAAGTTATCTGCCACATAATCCGCATCCGTCCAATCTGCATACATACCCAACTTTCCAACGCCATCAATGATAGGCAGAGCCTCATACAAGGCTGTTGTAGCTTCATCAAAACGTCTTTTATCATTCTCGTTATTGTCTTCCATCAAATATAAAAACTTGCCGTGGATGGAAGCCAGGAAGCGAATCATAAAATTCTCCTTTTTCTGAATCTGGTTAGGTTCTATCACATCTATGACAACGAGTTTACTACAGTCGATACCATGAAAAGCATCTTGATTCACATGCTCACGAATCAACTTCTTCAAAGATTTTACAAAGGTAGTCTTACCAGCACCTCGTCTTGCAAAGATGGAGATGACATCATTCTCCGACTTAATCTTTTGGGATGGATTATATTCTCCATATTCCATCCTCTCTTTGATGATTCTGCAAATCTCGTCAATCTGCCGTTGGTGTATCAATGCTTTCTCATCACATATCAAACCATTTTCCTTCATCTTCTTCATGTCGATGAAGGTAGAATATCTTCCGTCATTCATAAGCTTTTAAGCTTTTTGATTGTTATTATTAAAAGGGCTACTAGGCTCCATCCCCCGAAAAGAAATTCTTTATAAACAGAGGAGAGGGAATCATTAGCCATATCTTTGTTACTTCTTATTCTTCAGTCTTCAAAAGAAGTACTATGCTCTGATTACTTGCCGAACTTCTCGCACGCTTCCTTATACGTATCGAGACTTCCTATATCGAATCTACCAGCCGTCATTTTCCAGGCATGCATCTCTACCTGTTCTACCATGTAATGAGCAAGATTACCTGGGGCATCCTTGCCACAACCATTCTCCACGGAATGTCTTACCTTATCCAAATCCTTCTTCAAGTAGATATAGAATGGTGGCACAGCCCAATGACTCTTTGGCTTCTGAGGCTTCTCCTCCATATTCAATACCTTGTCGTTATCATCCAGAACAATCACACCTGTGCGCTGCAGTTTCTCTATGCTCGGCTGTTCATGACACATGATACATGAAGTACCCTTTGCCTTGGCGAAATCCACAAACTCCTGAAAACTGAAGAAGAGGATATTATCAGCTGCTACTACCAACATATCTTCATCAATCTTCAACTTGTCCATCGCAAACAGCAAATCACACACAGCACCCAGTCTTGTGTCATTCGTCTCCGTACCGTCATCCACTATCGTAACAGGCTTCGTATAACTCTGTTTTGCTGCCCACTCCTCAAAGATACCGGCAAACTTATGGTTCGTAATGATGATGTGCTCATCTATCTCCGGAATCTTATCAATATCATCGAGCATTCTTCCCAATATCGTATTCTCACCAATCTTCAACAATGGCTTTGGAAAGTTCTTTGTCAACTCACCCAATCTTGTGGCATATCCTGCCGCTATCACAATATTCTTCATAATATACACAAAACAAATTAATTCTTCACTCTTCGTTCTTCACTCTTCACTTAAACGAATCTCGCTCCGTCATCCGGCTTCACCCAGAACACCTTGAATGTCTTCTCATACTCAGGGAATTTCTCCAGATATTTACGGGTCAACTCCTTTTCTACGTTCTCCTTACAAGCAGGATCCACTAAGGCGATGCAAGCACCTTTAAATCCTGCGCCAGAGAATCTGCCACCATATACGCCCTCCAAACTTCGCATAATCTCATAGATGGCTATCAGTTCAGGCGAACCACACTCATAGTTATGGATAGAAGATTCGCAAGAGGCAAAGCACAACTTTCCAAAGAGTTCCAGATTACCAGTTTCCCAAGCCGTCACACCCTGTTTTACCCTGCGATACTCCGAATAGAAATGCTCGGCTCTGCGTGCAAAACGGGCAGGCATTCTTTCCTTGCATGCCTCATACGACTCCTTAGGAATATCTCTCAGGAAAGTCTTGTTAAACTCCTTCAATGGCTGGTTCTGATACGCCAGCACATTCCAGGCAGCCGTCTTGCACTCATAAACCCTCAGGTTGTAGTCACTGTTCACCAGACTTCTCGTCAGTCCCGAGAAGAAGATGCCAATCTCGAAATCCTTCATCTCCGGATTTTTTCTGATGATGCGATAATCGTCCGAATCACAATCCAGGAACAGCAGACCATCCTTCTTGCCCAAGGCGATACATGCCTGATCCAGCAAACCGTTGTTCAGTCCGATATACTCTCGCTCCGCCTCCGAAGCAATCTTCACCACTTCAAAAGGTTGGAGCATGATATCATTAGCCTTGGCAAAAGCCATTACGTAGGCGATGAGTACGGCAGCACTGGATGACAATCCTCCCACCGGCAACGAACCCTGTACCACGCCATTGATACCCTTTTTCAAGTCAAAGCGTTTCTTCAGTGCGTATTTGGCACCTCTGGCATAGTCGCCCCAGTGCATCTCTCTTACCAGCGTTCCTTTAGTGATGTCAAAATCAACAACACCATCAAAGGTACGTGACTCCAAGTGTACCTTTCCATCCTCATTTGGAGTAAACCACAAATCCACACCCTTGTTGATAGCAAAACCTGTCACGATACCATGCTGATGATCCACATGAGCACCCAACGGACAAACCCGATAAGGCGAAAAAATATGATATTGAAATTCCATACGATATTTATTTAATAGATTAGCCTTAAGTAGCCTGCTAATTGTTAATTGTCAATTATCAATTATTAATTATCAATTGTAGTATTCCTTGTACCACTCTGCGAAGGCTCTCAGACCCTCTCTCAGCGGAGTAGCTGGCTTATATCCGAAGTCCTCCTCCAGCGGAGTAGTATCAGCATAAGTCACAGGCACATCGCCCGGCTGCATCGGCACCAGTTCCTTGTGCGCCTCAAAGTCATAATCCTCTGGCAGCACACCGGCACGAATCAGCTCCTCCTGCAGGATGCTTACAAACTCCAGCAGGTTCTCAGGATGTGAGTTGCCAATATTGTAAACCTTATATGGAGGGATAGGCAAACCATCCTCGCCATTCTGCTTTTCAGGTGCATGCTGCATCACTCTCATGATACCCTCTACGATGTCATCCACGTAAGTAAAGTCACGCTTACAGTTACCATAGTTGAAAATCTTGATGGTGTCCCCCTTCACCAGCTTGTTGGTAAAGCCGAAGTAAGCCATATCCGGTCTGCCCGCAGGACCATACACGGTGAAGAATCTCAAACCCGTACTTGGAATATTATAGAGCTTTGAATAGGCATGCGCCATCAGCTCGTTGCTCTTCTTCGTAGCAGCATAAAGACTCACAGGATTATCCACCTTGTCATCCGTAGAATAAGGCACCTTCTTGTTTGAACCATAAACAGAAGATGAAGAGGCATAAACCAGATGCTCTACCTCATGATGACGGCATGCCTCCAGGATATTATAGAAACCTATCAAGTTGCTCTGGATATAAGCATCAGGATTCGTGATGGAATATCTCACGCCAGCCTGAGCAGCCAGATTCACCACCACCTTTGGCTGATACTCCTCAAAGAGCTTGTCCATCACCGCCTTGTCAGCGATACTGCCATATACCATGGTAAAGCCATCGAACTCCTGCAGTCTGCGAAGTCTCTCCTCCTTGATATGCACATCATAGTAGTCGTTCATGTTATCAATACCCACTACCTTGACGTTCTTCACTTCCTTCAACAGTCTAAAAGCCAGGTTGCTGCCGATAAAGCCAGCAGCACCCGTCACGAGAATCGTCTTCCCCGTTAAATCAACATTATATTGTACCATTTTATTATTGATTATTTTGTAGTGATTAGTTATTAATTAACTAGCAAAATGCAATCTGTAATCATTAATCACTAATCATTAATCACTAATTTCTAGTCTCTTCTAAAAATATCACGTGTATAAACCTTCTCCTTGGCATCATCCAGACAGACATCATATCTGTTGGCAATAATCGCCTGACTCTGTTTCTTGAACTGCTCCAAGTCATTCACCACCTTGCTTCCGAAGAAAGTACTGCCATTTTCCAAGGTTGGCTCATAGATAATCACCTCAGCACCCTTTGCCTTGATACGCTTCATGATACCCTGGATGGCACTCTGGCGGAAATTATCGCTGTTGCTCTTCATCGTCAGGCGATACACACCAATCACGCACTCATGCTCCTTGCAGGCATCATAGCTGCTGTTCTCGTTGTAATATCCCGCCTTTCTCAACACCGCATCAGCGATATAGTCCTTGCGGGTACGGTTACTCTCCACAATCGCCTCAATCAGGTTCTCAGGCACATCAGCATAGTTTGCCAACAGCTGCTTGGTATCCTTAGGCAGACAGTAACCGCCATAACCGAAGCTAGGATTGTTGTAATGCGTACCGATGCGAGGATCCAAGCCTACGCCTTCAATAATCGCCTCAGAATCCAAGCCCTTCATCTCTGCGTAAGTATCCAATTCATTGAAGTAGCTTACACGAAGTGCCAGATAAGTATTAGCGAAGAGCTTCACGGCTTCAGCCTCCTTCATACCCATAAACAGCGTATCGATATTCTCCTTGATGGCACCTTCCTGCAGCAAAGCCGCAAAAGTCTTGGCAGCCTCCTTCAGCATCTCCACATCTGTTACGCTATTGATAGCCTCATTCTCCTCTGCAAATTCAGGGCGATCGATAATCTTAGGATAGCCCACAATGATGCGGCTAGGATAGAGATTATCATAGAGTGCCTTGCTCTCACGAAGGAACTCCGGCGAGAAGAGAAGATTGAATTTCTTCACGCCCTTCTTGGCATACTTCAGATAGAGATTACGGGTATAACCCACAGGGATGGTACTCTTGATAACCATCACCGCATCAGGATTCACCTCCAAAACCAAGTCGATGACCTCCTCCACATGGGTGGTATCGAAGTAATTCTTCACCGGGTCGTAATTGGTAGGAGCAGCTATCACCACAAAGTCTGCATCCTTGTAAGCCGCTTTACCATCCAACGTAGCCACCAGATTCAGAGGCTTCTCAGCCAAATACTTCTCGATATAATCGTCCTGAATAGGAGAAATCTTGTTATTCAGTTTCTCCACCTTCTCTGGGATTACATCTACTGCTGTTACATGATGGTGCTGAGATAACAGGGTTGCTATACTCAGACCTACGTAGCCGGTACCGGCTACAGCAACTTTAATGTTCTTAAAAGTATTCATATTGTTGAAAATAATATAGTTAGAAACAATACTATCAAACGATAGCTATATAATGAAACATGATGTTTCAGTTATTCAAAATCAATTATCTGCTCTTTCTCCAAAAGAAGTGCCAAACTCGAAATAAAGGTTCGCATAGAGCCTCAGTAGGAAAATACCTCACGAGCCTCATATCCCTATACACCCTTTGGAGATTATGTCCAAGCTGTGACCTACCAAACCGATTCCGGGCATCATGCCTTCCGAAATTCCCGGCTTCCAGCACCTCATTCAACACAAACTTACCATACTTCTCATTCGGAGGAACAATAAGGCGAGAGACAGGCATGCCGAACACCTCCTGCATGATATACATAATGGCACCGGCAAACTTCAACAATCCCAACTCTTTCAATTCCTTCTGCAAGGAAGTTAACATTTCATAGTTAACACTTAACATTGAAAGAACAAAGTAGTAATCCAGAAGCTGCCTTAAACCAATCCCCTCATTCATCAAATGAGCATAGATATGAGTCAACTGGAAGATGAGATTGAATTCCACCGTCGGAATAGCAATCTCCCCTTGCTCCCCCAACATCACCCGATGCGAGAACTGCTCCTCCTTCACCCTCTCATAATATTTCTGAAGTTTTCTGTTATGCCAGAAGCACAGCTGGAAGCTAGGCCGATAATGCACTTCAACCTCCACACCCTTATACGAAGGGAACTCAATGTGGTGATAGCACGTCTTTTCATGAGGCGAGATAGAGCGGACAAAGGAGATAACCCGTTTATCTCCACCTTCCACCCAGATATCAATATCACCAGGAGTCCGGGAATAAGGATTCGGATACATCAATGCATTCCCCTGCCCTTTCAGAATACAGGTTCTGAATCCCTTCTTCCTGAACCACTCAGAAACCTGGATGGCAGCATCGTTCAACCGAACATTCGCCTTCTCCAACATCTGGCTTTCCGCCATCCATTGGAGCAGCAACTCCTTCTTCATCCCTACATGTTCCGCAGGCAACTTCTTGATACCATCAAAAAGAATACGCACCAGACATTGCTTCTGGGCGATAGCATATAACTCCTCCCAATCCGCTTCCTTTAAGAAAGAAGGTATATCCTTAGCAGAGCCAATGCAGAATCTTAGGAAATCAAAGAAAATCTTTTGCTGTTTCACTATGTATTTTTTTTACCACATGGGCAGGAACTCCAACCAAAGTAATATTGTCCTGTTCAAAACTCTTATTCACTACAGCATTAGCTCCAATCGTAACATAATTACCGATCTTAATATCCCCAAACATTTTAACACCAGGACCCAAATAAACATTGTCTCCAATTACAGGAGCTTTACCATTGGTTTCACCAATATTTACGCAAGTATGAATAACGCAGTTCTTTCCAACCCTAGTATGTGGATTTACAACAACGCTTCCATAATGCTTGATATTCAGTCCTGGACCAAAACAATTTTTATGAATGGTATATCCGAGAGTATATGACAGCTTTTTAAAGACATAATAATGGTAAAGAAACATAGGAAGAACAAATATTTTATGCCCCCCCAGCCCGTCCGAGAACGACTGTTTTGGGATGTATCACATAGGGCAGAACCGCTATCACGACTCCACCTAAGCCCCTCTAAGGGCATATTTTTTTTCATCTTAAAATTTTAGTTTATGTTAA
>OJKP01000699.1_pt1 | contig 23186 bp, 21 predicted proteins | sample 1596521 | NCBI WGS metagenome assembly OJKP01 (sample SAMEA4350130, study PRJEB24818) | metagenome | biome: human; feature: gut; material: faeces | place: Denmark | collected 2013-09
CGAATGGTTTGTTTGCCAGAATCATTGGCAAAATTAGTGCACTTACCATTCTGCAATACGTAAACTTCATTAACGACAAGCCCATTGGCAGAATTAAGTATGCACTAAATTAATTCCGCCAACAGGTTATTGAGATAAGAGCGCAAAGTGTCAGGTACTGCTCCTGCACGGCTCATATCGAGACGGATGACAGGTCGCTTCACCCATTCCGTCTCCAGTTCCATGATCTTCAACCCCTCGAAGAGTTCCTTCTTTCCTGTAAAGTAGGCTTCGAGTGTATCTACAAGCACCGACTTGCCAAAGCGGCGTGGGCGGCTCAGGTAATTAAACTTTTTCCCCCTGTTGGCAAGTTGCCAGATAATGTCTGTCTTGTCAACATAAAGGAATCCTTCCTTTCTTATTTCCTCAAAAGACTGGATGCCAACTGGCAATCGTCTGTTATTCGTCTCCATCATAGTTCCGGATTTTTTGTTTCCCCCTTGCAATCTTTGCCGAGGTGCAACTAATCTTTTGCAAAGATAATGCAAACCGAGAGCAGAATATTAAGCTTGCTTGAATATTATGCCGAGGTGCAGCTTATCTTCTGCAAATATACAACAGTTTTCCCAATTTTCCATGCTTTTTGCTCCTTTCTTTGAACAGAATTATGCTATAATGTTTTTATATAGCAATAATTATTGCTTGTAACAATTCTAAGAATCGTGCTGCATGACTGCCATCCATATGAACATGATGAAAACTGGAAGGGAATGGGGAGCGTGGTACGGGAGAAGCCACGGCGATAACTCCCCCACATCAGCATGGGATTGCAAAACAAATCTGTGTATTGATTCACGATGCAATCAAGTTCTGTTCCTATCATCGCCGACGTTCTAACCACCATTGCATCCTCTAGAGAAGACAATTTACCTTCAGCAGTAGCCTCAGAAGTCAGGCGAAGATAATCATTATTAAATTTCTGAATATCATCAGAATAAGGAATATCACAGGAGTTGATACCGCCCTTCTTATTTTCCACGATTACGTTTATGGCGATAGAATTGTATTGCATCAATCGCCAGGAAGAGCCAAAGCCTTTTTCCGGAAGAATATAAACTCTCTGGTTCTCGATGCAGCACAGCCTATCGCCCAGCACAAAATCATATTGAATTTCCATTCCCTCTTCCTGCTTTTTTTTTTTTATTGTGGAGTTGCCGCATGTGTGATGCAAAAGCTTTATTTTCTCGTTTATTATTTGTACATTTGCATTATATAATAAAGTGAGAAAATTATGAAGATACTTCCATACATCGGTTTCTGCTTTCTCTTGCTTTGTGCATTGTGCACAGGCGTTAACAGCTATCACAGAACTAAAAGCATTATAGCGCAGGACGTTAATCGGGCATTGGAGCAAGTGCTTGCGAAGATGCCTGATAATGTGGTCACTACAGATACTATTCGTTGCTATCGCAGCTGCCTGACCATTGCTGAACTGAAAGATACGGCAGGCATAGCTATGCGCACTGTGCGTAGGGATGGACGCTTGGAGACTAAGCTTGTGGCTGAGGCTAACTGTAGCTTTGCCACTACATTCATGTTGTCCGACCAGAAGGCTTCAGGTTCTCTTCTCATGGTTGGAATGTTGTGGCTATTGGGCAGTTTGTGGTACGTCAGGAGGAATAGGCCAGCGTTGACAGTGCAAGGTCTGTCGTATGGAGGTATTGTGTTCAATAATGATAAGTTTATGACGCTTTCGGGCGAGCAGATTCATCTTACACCTATGCAGCATTCTCTGCTCGAAATGTTTATGACAGCAGACACTCATACACTATCCAAACAGGAGATTTGCGACCGGTTATGGCCTAAGAAGCCAGATGCCAATGACACGCTCTACACTCTGATAAGACGCATTAAACCAATCTTAGAAACCAACAGCGATTTGAAAATCGAATCAGACAGGGGTAAGAGTTATAGCTTGAAACACAGATAGATAGGTCGTTGTCAGACAATTGTCAGGGAAATGTCAGACAGATAAATTGGCATTCTTTTAAGGAGAGCATAACTTTGCGCCAAGTTTAACCCACAAACGGACATAAGGCCGTTGGATGAAAAAATGGTGCAAAATGAAACGATTGATTACACTTTCCATTATTCTCTCTTCCGCATGCTGCGTTTATGCACAGGATGTGGAGAAAAACATCACACTCGGCGAGGTTATGGTGAAGGCAGCCAAGGTGGTGAACAAGTCAGACGGTATGATTATCTATCCGACGGATGCCCAGAAGCAGGCGTCAAACAATGGCTACAGCATACTTGAGAAACTCACACTTGCCAATCTGCGCATCGACAACATCAACCATATAGTCACAGCCATCGACAATAGGGGAGGAGTACAACTCCGGGTCAATGGCATCGTAGCGGGCAAACAGGAGATGCTGGCTCTCAATCCCAAGGATATCGCAAAAATAAACTTCATGAACAATCCTGGCGTACGTTATGGCGACGGCATAGCCTATGTGATAGACATCGTTACACGCAGGGCCGAGAGCGGCTATACTGTTGGCACAGACCTGACCACGGCAGTTACCACATTGCAGGGCGATGGTATGGTTTATGGGAAATGGAACAAGGGCAAGAGTGAATGGTCTCTTTCGTATGATGTGAGCGGATATAAATCCAAAGGCTCAAAGAGCAGCCAACTGGCAGAATATACCTTGACAGACGGCAGTATCTATACTATAGAACGAAACGATGTGGAGTCGCTTCGAAAATCCATAGCCCATGATGCGAAATTGACCTATAACTGGGCAGATACAACTGCCACCGTCTTTCAGGCATCATTGAGCGGAGCGTTCAACGATGCCCCAGACGACTATAATATAAAGGAAATAGCAGATGGCGCCCGCCGATATAGAGCCACGAGCCGGGATGCAGACAAAAGCTATTCGCCGGTATTGGATATCTACTTCTTCCGTCAGATCACTCCACGGCAGTCAGTTACCGCCAATGCCGTGGGTACCTATATCTCCACTCAGACCTGCAATTATTATGATGAGGGGAATCCATACCGGTATGATGTGGATGGCAAGACGGCTTCTCTCCTTACTGAGATAATCTATGAGAACCGTATGAAGCCTTTCACTCTATCAACGGGCTTGAACAACAGTTACAAACACATCAATAACGACTATTCCGGCGACGCTTCCTCTTTGACCAAGACGAGCAACAACCGCTTGTATGCCTTTGCTGAAATCAAGGGGACGATGCGGAAATTGCGCTACACGTTGGGAGCAGGAGCAAGCTATATCCATTACACTCAGAACGGGCACAGATATAATTTCTGGACATTCCATCCCAAGGCGTCACTGACTTATGATATCAATAACAGCATGCAGTTGAGTTATACCTGTCAGATGCAAGACAAAGTGTCTCGCATCGCCATGACGAGCGATGTTGCGGTCCGCACCAACAGTATGGAATGGACAGCAGGCAATCCCGACTTGAAGCCATCACACGATATGGACCATCGGTTGCAGTTCTCGTATAACACAAACCGCTTGCAAACCTTTGTAGAAGGCTACTACAAGCAATGCCTCAAACCGAATATGGCACATTATGAACGCACCGCCGACAACCAATTCATATATACCCAGAAAAACCAGAAGGAGATAGACGTATTGAATGTCATGGCATACGCAGGCTATTGGATATTGCCCGAAAAACTACAGGTTGCCGCCAATGGAGGTGTGTACAGATGCTTCAATTTCGGCAACGACTATACACATTGCTACACATCGTGGTTTTATGCTTGCAGCATCACTGCTTACCTCGGTAACTTCACTTTGCAGGGATATGCAGATAACGGCAACCGCTTCCTGGAGGGCGAGTCGAAAGGCTACAACGCTGCCTATTCGGTTCTGAAAGCATCATACACATGGCGCAACTGGCAATTCTCGTTGTCGTGGGCAAATCCCTTGAACAACAACTACAAGGCATACGAAAACGACTTGCTCAACCACAATCTCTATAAGCATACAGTAGGCTATTCAAAGGGCAGCGGCAATCAGGTGTCTCTGAATGTGTCTTGGCGACTGAGCAGAGGCAGCAAGCATAATTCGGCAGAGAAGAGAATAAGTCTGAGTGATGCGGATAATGGTATACTGTGATTGACAAAGTGATATTATTTGGTCTGATATAATTCCTGCTGGTATAAATGCAGCTGGTATAATAGCAGTCGGGAATTAATTCAAACCTATGCGCCGGATATGCTCAGGCGAACTCCAGATTGAGCAGTTCGCCGAGTTTCCCGACGGCATCATTCTCTTTGCAGAGCTTCAGGTAAAACTCCTTGGGGGAGAGAATACGCTTTATCTCCTCAGGACGAGCCAGACGCAGCGACAGTTCTATATCGTCGTTGCGGAGCTTCTGCACGAGAGTGTTGCGAACGCGGTTCTTTATTTTCTGCACATCCTCCAGCAGCATCTTGTTGTCTATCACCACTTCCACTTTGGGGAATTCCGTAATGACAGGCGTGAGGTTCTTCATTCGCTTCGAGGTGCCCAGCATGTTGGGAGGCATACGGTTGCACATCAGCAGCCATTGCTGCAAGAGCATGTCGTCGTCGAAAGACTCATGCAGTCCGGTGGTAGCCTTCTGCTCCGGTTCCATTTCGTAAGTCGGTTTTTCCGGTCCTTTCATAAGATTGCCGAAAGACTTTCCTATCGACCCTAATTTCAGTGCCGGTCTGTGTTGAGGCTGTGTGGCAGATGCCGTAGAGGCGTTGCCCGGCGTTGCCGTGACTTGTGAAGATGCTGACGGAGCATTGTCTGGTGAGGACACAGCCACTCCCTGCACAGCTTTGTTCTCACCAGGCTGTGCTTGCGACGCAGCGGCAGCCACCTGCTGGACTGCCGTGTGGCGCTGCGCCGAGGCTATGAGTTTCTTGAACAGGCTTTTCAGTCTCTTGGGGCTGCGCCCCGCGACGCCGTCTTCGTCGGGCTGTGTTATCTGTGCCACGCGGATGAGCGTTATCTCCACGAGCAGTCGCTTGTTGCTGCTCTGGCGATAGTTGATGTCGCATTCGTTGAGGATCTTCAGTGCCGAATACAAGAACTTGGTAGGACATTTCTGTGCCTGCTCCTTGTATTTCTGAGCCTGTGCCTCGCTTGTCTGCAGCAGCGGCAATGTCTGCGTGTCCTTCGCCATCAGCACGTTGCGCACGTGGCTCGCCAGTCCGCCGATGATGTTGCCACCGTCGAAGCCTCTGGCGATGACGTTGTTGAGCAACACCATCACTTCAGCAGCCTTGTTCTCCATACACAAGTCTATGATGCGGAAATAATTGTCAGAGTCGAGTACGTTGAGGTCTTCAATCACCTTGGCGTAAGTGATGTCGCCCTGACAGAAGCTCGCTGCCTGGTCGAACACAGAGAGGGCGTCTCTCATTCCGCCGTCAGCCTTTTCGGCTATCACGTTGAGAGCCTCCTCCTCATATTTTATCCCCTCCTTCTCAGCCACCATCTTCAGATGGTTCACGATGCCCGGCACCGTCATGCGCTCGAAGTCGTAAATCTGGCAGCGCGACAGGATGGTGGGCAGAATCTTGTGCTTCTCCGTTGTAGCGAGGATGAAGATGACGTGTGCCGGCGGTTCTTCGAGAGTCTTCAGAAAGGCATTGAAAGCTTGTGTGGAGAGCATGTGCACCTCGTCGATGATGAACACCTTGTAGCGTCCCACCTGGGGCGGGATGCGGGTCTGGTCCATCAGCGCCTTGATGTTTTCCACCGAGTTGTTGCTTGCCGCATCGAGCTCAAAGATGTTGTATGAACGCTGTTCATTGAACGCCTTGCAGCTTTCGCATTCGTTGCAGGCCTCACCGTCGGCAGTGGGGTGCTGGCAGTTTATCGCCTTCGCGAAGATGCGGGCGCATGTGGTCTTACCCACGCCCCTCGGTCCGCAGAACAGGTAGGCATGAGCGAGTTTTCCGCTTCTCACCGCATTTTTCAGAGTGGTGGTGAGAGCCGACTGTCCCACGACGGAGTCGAACGACATGGGGCGGTATTTTCGTGCCGAAACAATGTATTCTTCCATAAATAAATATAAGATTTCGCTTATTTTCTTGCAAAGATAATGTAATTTCGTTCAATTGAGCTATCTTTGCACGAAAATTATGATACACTAATTCTATAAAATAAAACAAAGACAATGAGTCGCATCAACCCTCTGTGGAGATTTATGTCGCACAACATTTATTGGATAACAACGATAATTGGTGTGCTCATCGTTGCCGTGCTCGACGAGAACAGCTTCCTGACCCGCATGAAATATGACATGCAGATAAGCGACCTGGAGGAACAGATCGATGAATACAACAGTCAGTATGAGCGCGACGACCAGAAACTGAAGGAACTTCGCCGCAATCCAAGGGCTATCACCAAGATTGCACGCGAGAACTATATGATGAAGGCCGACGACGAGGATATCTTCGTGTTGAGCGACGACGAGAAACAAGAGACAAGCAAGAATGAAACAGCTGAATAGAACGCAAAGCGCCATGATGCTCATAGGAGCATGCCTGATGGTGGCGGGAGCAGCTCTCTATGTTTTTGGAGAGCAGACCGTGGCACCCTGTATCTTCACTCCAGGCACACTGATGTTCGCCGCCATGCAGTATATGCAGAAATATACCGGTACCGACGTCACCATGCGCCGACTGAGAAGAATCATGCTCACCGGAGCTGCATTCTTCATCATCTCAGCGCTGCTGATGGTGGAGAACGCATATCACGTGGTATTCCCTCTGTTTGCAAAGACAATCAACGGATACACATCATACGTAAAGTACATCCACAACAACTGGGTGGTGACTCTGCTGGTGGCTGCCGTGCTCCAGCTCTATTCCACACACCGCATCTCATCTGAGCTCCAGAAGAACAAACAGCGTGAGGCATAAACGACCTGGACTTGCAGCGTTGACATGGAAATGACAAACATGCGGATGCTGTGTCGTAAAGACTAAAAAAAGCTAAAAACAGGGAACCTTGTTTTAAATAGAATAAACATATTTCCATACATCCGTAATACGACTTACATTTGTATGGAATTTCAAAAACAGATATGAATAAGATATTTTACTCTCTCATCGTTGCCATAGCAATGATACTCACATCTTGTGCCGGAACATACGATATCAAGGGCACATCCAACGTGTCGGTGCTCGACGGCAAGATGCTATACCTGAAGCAATATCATGACAGCGACCTGAAGAACATCGATTCTTGCGACGTCGTTCATGGACAGTTCGGCTTCAGCGGAAGACTCGACTCCGTAAGGATGGTGACACTCTTTATGGACGACGAGAACATAATGCCTGTAGTCCTGGAGTCAGGAAGCATCAACGTGAAGATTGACAATGGATCGCAGAAGGTGAGCGGCACGCCGCTCAACGACAAACTCTCTGAATTCATTGAGAAATACAACCAGCTCGAGATGCAGATGAACGATCTGGCACACAAGCAGAGCCAGGCGATAATGAACGGTGAGGACGAGAATACCATAAACCAGAAACTCGCAATCGAAGCGCAGCAGATCACTCAGAAGGAGGACAAGCTCATCACATCATTCATCTGCGACAACTTCGACAACGTGCTCGGTCCCGGAGTGTTCTTCATGATGACTATGGGATACCCGATACCGGAACTCTCGCCATGGATAGAAGACATCATGAGCAAGGCGACGGACCACTTCAAGAACGATGCCTACGTGAGGGACTACTATCAGAAGGCACAGCAGAACCAGGAAATATTGAACGGCATGGCAACGCCAGACGGACCGGCTCCGCAGCCGGCGGCAGGACCACAACCCACCGATGCTCCACAGCAGCCGATGGACGGACCGACGCCAAACCAGTTGGCACAGCCTGCTGAATAACCCCATAAGCCAAGGCTGGTCCTGAGAGGTAAAGATTCTTCAGGACAGGCCGTAAACTTTTATACCTTACTTGAATAATGAAGACATTGATTACAGGAGCTACGGTCGTGAACGAGGGAATGGCAGTCAAGGCAGACATTCTGATTGAGGACGACCGAATAGTAAGCATACTGAGCAATGGCGAAACACCCCGGGACAACTACGACGAAACAGTAGATGCCACGGGGTGTTTCGTATTGCCGGGAGTGATAGACGACCATGTGCATTTCCGTGACCCCGGACTGACACACAAGGCAGACATGCAGACGGAAAGCAGGGCAGCGGCATACGGAGGAGTGACGACATATTTCGACATGCCTAACACCAAACCTCAGACCACCACACTTACCGACCTTGAAGACAAACTCGATATGGCACGGCAGAAGAGTCACGTGAACTATTCCTTCTTCATAGGAGCTACAAACGACAATATCGACCAGCTGCTGAAGGTGGATACAAAGAAGGTGCCGGGAGTGAAACTCTTCATGGGATCGTCAACGGGAAACATGCTCGTTGACCGTGAGGAGGCGTTGCGGCAGATATTCACCAAGGTGAAACTTCCGATAATGACACATTGTGAAGACACCGGCATCATCAACCGGAACATGGCTGAGGCAAAGAAGAAATGGGGCGAAGACCCCGATATCTGCCACCATCCGGAGATAAGATCGGTTGAGGCATGCTGGCAATCCACAGAACTCGCCGTGAAACTGGCTAAGGAGAGCGGAGCGCGACTCCATGTGGCACATCTCACCACGGAGAAGGAGCTGGAGCTCTTTGAGAAATATTCAGAGAAGGAAGTGCTTGCCGCTGCGGGCAGCGACGGATTCCCCAAGATTACGGCAGAGGCTGTGGTGGCACATCTTGTATTCACCGATGCCGACTACAAGACTCTTGGAGCAAGGATAAAATGCAATCCGGCAGTGAAAACCGCCGCCGACCGCGATGCCCTGCGTGCCGCTCTTACAGACGGACGCATCGCTGTGGTGGGGACAGACCATGCTCCACATCTCATAGAAGAGAAACAGGGAGGTTGCCAGAATGCCATGTCGGGAATGCCGATGCTTCAGTTCTCGCTCGTCACGATGCTCTCGCTCGTAGACCAGGGTGTGCTGACGGTGGAGAGAGTGGCAGAGCTGATGAGCCACAATCCGGCAAAGCTCTTCGGAGTGAAAGACCGCGGATTCCTGCGTCCGGGCTACAAGGCAGACATCGTGGTGGTGCGTCCAGGTGTGAAATGGACGTTGACAAGCGAAGACATACAGAGCAAGTGCAAGTGGAGTCCGTTGGAGGGGAAAACCTTCGGATGGAAGGTGGAGCATACCTTCTGCAACGGTCACCATATATATGATAATGGAAAGTTCGACGATTCGGTGCATGGCGAACAGGTGGAGTTCGACCATTCTTCCAACTAATAACGAAATAGAATAATGATAGTAAAAATACTGATTCCCATACTGCTGCTTCTGCTGGTTTCCGATGTTTACGTATATCTGCATTTCCTTCGCTACATGAAGCCCAACAAGATAGCAGCCATTACAGCTTGGGCGGCACAAAGCGTGGCGATGGTGGCATATAGCGTGGTGATGGCAGTTCAGCCGGATTTCGCTCCGGCAGACATGGATTGTCTCAACTTCTATCTCCTGCTCCTCGGAGTATGGGCAGTGCCGAAGTTCGTCTTCACGGTCTGCTCCATCCTGGGATGGGGACATTGCGCTTATCACAAGACGAAGACAAACTGGGGCAACTATGCAGGAATTCTGGCAGGGGTCTTCTTGGCTGTCGTTTGCGTATATGGTTTCACTAAGGGATTCAACAAAGTGACGGTGCGCCATGTCACCTTCGAGTCGGCAGATCTGCCAGAGGTTTTCGATGGCTACCGTATCGTGCAGTTCAGCGATGCCCACGTGGGTACATATACAGGACAGAGGGCTTTCATGCTGAAAGTCGTGGTCGACAGCATCAACAGTCAGAAGGCAGACATGATAGCCTTTACCGGAGACTTGCAGAATATGCGCCCTTCAGAACTCTATCAACACGAGAAGACCCTCGCTTCCCTCAAAGCGAAAGATGGCGTGTTCTCCGTGCTTGGCAACCACGACTATGCCTATTATGTAAAGGCAACCGAAGCAGAGCGGCGTCATAACTGTCAGGAGATGAAGAATGTGCAGCGCAGGATGGGCTGGAAACTGTTGCTCAACGACAACTGTGTGATACGTCGCGGCAACGACTCTATCGTTGTGGCTGGAATGGAGTTCGAGGGCGAGAGTCCGAGAGTGCCGAGTTTCGGCAACTTGAAGAAGACCCTCTATGGTGTCAATCAGAAAGGTGCGTTCATACTCATGCTTCAGCATGATCCGACAAGCTGGCGCACCGACATACTACCGCATTCCACTTCGCAGCTGACGCTCAGCGGACATACCCATGCCGGACAGATGAAGTTCTTCGGCTGGTCGCCAGCCTCACTGAAGTATGACGAGTGGGGAGGGTTCTACACCGAGGGCAGACGTGCCATCAACGTGAGCTGCGGTGTGGGAGGTTTCGTACCATTCAGACTTGGATGTCCTGGCGAGATAGTAGTCATAGAGCTGAAAAAGCATAAATGATATTTGTGCAAATAGTGTTCTTATTGTTAAAAAAGATATAATATTCCGATGCCTCATAATAAGGTTTCGGAATATTTTTTTATCTTTGTATCGATAAAAAATATCCCCACAATTATGATAGTATCAGTATTAGTTATAATCAGCATCTCGGTTTCCGTATTCTTCTGCATAAAGTAGAATACCGATCATTTTCGTGTCTGAAACAGGAGACCCGTTTAATGAAGTCTGACGCTTGACGGCATTTGACTTCAAGTATACCATTCCATGGTTTTGGAATGGCAGTGTTGGCAGGTGCTTGCAGAAAATCATAAGTCCAACACTCTGACTTCCGCATTTGTCATCTTCTGCACATCCTTCATTTCCTTGTTGTAATAAACTGCCTGTATAGCCTTGTTTATTATTCCATGTCCAACGGCAAGGATTGTCTGTCCGGGATATTCTCGCTTTATGAACTCAAGAAAATCCCGTGCCCTCGCCTTCAGCGTGTCGAGAGATTCCACATCGTCAGGCCACACTTCGTCTTTCAGGTCTGGTATATATCGTCCGGTGAAGCTTCCCCAGTCGCGTTCTCTCAGCAGTGGAGTGGTGCGCACATCCGCATGATGCGGTTCGGCGATAATCCGGCAGGTGTCTATAGACCTCTTCAGATCGCTCGACACGAAAGCGTCGAAATGCTTCTCGGCCAGTTTCTTTGCCACTTCCTTCGCCTGTGCTATGCCGTGGTCGTTGAGTTTGCCCGGTGTCTGTCCCTGCATTATCTTATTGGCGTTATCGTAGGTTTCGCCATGCCTTGTGAGATATAGTCTTGTCATATTCCAAATGTTCTTTCTGTTTCTTCCGCAAAGATAACGCAAACCGAATGCATAATGAAATAAATGTATTTGTTTCTTATGCTGAGGTGCAGCTTATCTTATGCAAAGATAACGCAAACCGAATGCATAATGAAATAAATGTATTTATTTCTTATGCTGAGGTGCAGCTTATCTTATGCAAAGATAGGAAAATTAAATAGAATAGCCGCAATGAGTGTCCTTAGTGTCGCTTGACGTGCCGTTTTTTTAGCTTTTCATCGTGCGTAGATGATGCCATAGCTTCATGACATTATCCATGTCAACGGTGATTACCATTGGCATGATGGTTACAAAACGCCCCGTGCCGACGTCTTTGTTAATAAAGAGGGCAGTCTCCTATATATGCCCACTTTAAGAATCAGGAAATAAGAAACCACATTACACTAAATGAAGAAACTACTATTTTCAGCAGCCGCTGCCATGATGCTTGTCCCAGGGGCAGGTATGGCGACGGACATTTTCGTTTCGACCTCGTTTCATGAACCCGCCAACGAAGGACTGCGCTTCATCTATAGCCGCGACGGCATACATTGGGACAGTATTCCCGGCACCTTCCTCAAGCCGGAGGTTGGCACGCAGAAGGTGATGCGTGACCCGTCGATAGTGAAAGGTCCCGACGGCACATACCATTTCGTGTGGACCTGTAGCTGGAGAGGCGACAGAGGATTCGGATACTCATCGTCGAAAGATTTGATACACTGGACACCGGAGCGTTTCATCGAAGTGATGAAAGACACCACCACCGTCAATGTGTGGGCACCGGAACTATTCTACGACGACGTGAAGAAGCAGTATATGATAATATGGGCATCCTGCATACCGGGAAAATTCCCCGACGGTATAGAGGAACACAAGAACAACCACCGTCTGTACTACTGCACTACAAAAGACTTCAATACTTTCTCTGAGACCAAACTCCTTATCGATCCCGGTTTCAGTTGTATCGACGCTACGATGGTGAAAAAGGGAAAAGACGACTATGTGATGGTGCTGAAAGACAATACCCGCAAGCAGCGCAACATCAAGGTGGCATTCTCAAAGACACCCTACGGTCCGTGGAGTGAGGCTTCAGAACCATTCACACCGATGTATAGCGAAGGTCCGTCTACGGCATACGTCAACGGATGGTGGTATATATATTACGACTGGTATCGCCAGTTTATCTATGGCGCACAGCGCACGAAGGATTTCAAACACTTCCAGAACCAGACGGGAGCCGTTTCCTTCCCAGACGGTCATAAACATGGCACCGTGTTCATGGCACCGGAGGAACTTGTGGAAAACCTTATAAAATACAACAGCAGTGCCGTTCACTACACCGGCAGCGACATTTCCCTGCCATCGCGCCACGACGGCGGACTCTCCCCCGTGTTGGGAGTGCATAGCATACAGACCATGCGTGCCGAAAAGGGAGCCACATACAACCACCAGCCGATGATTGCATACTGGAAGGGAAAGTTCTATATGCACTATCTCACCGACCCACGCAGCGAGCACGAACCGCCAGGAGTCACAATGCTGCAGACCTCTACTGACGGATACACATGGACGGACCCAGTAAAGCTGTTCCCTGAATACAAAGTGCCCGACGGCTTTGAAAAGCCTGAAAAATATCCGGGCCTGAAGGCAAAGGATCTTATGGCTATCATGCACCAGAGAGTGGGGTGGTATGTATCTAAGAAGACGGGCAAGCTCCTGGCTATGGGCAACTACGTAGTGTCGATGACACCGAAAGACAACCCCACCGACGGCAACGGTATCGGCAGAGTGGTGAGGGAGATAAAGAGCAACGGCACCTTCGGTCCCGTATACTTCATCTACTACAACCACGGTTTCAATGCCGGCAACACAGACTTCCCGTACTACAAGAAGTCCAAAGACAAAGCCTTCGTCAAGGCTTGCGACGAACTGCTCGCCGACCCGATGGCACGCATGCATTGGGCTGAAGAGGCTGACCGCGGCGACGACATACTGCCGCTGAAGACACCGTATAAGGCATTCTCAGGCTACACGCTGCCAAACGGATGGAAGGTGGGACTCTGGAAACACGGACTGACTACCATCAGCTGTGATGGCGGCAACACATGGCGCACTCCGGCTAAGCGTGCTCATGGCTTCGTGACATCCACAGGAAAGATTTGGGGACAGAGACTTTCCGACGGAACTTATGCCACGGTATATAATCCTGCGGAATACAGATGGCCACTTGCCATCTCGCTGAGTGCCGACGGACTGGAATATACTACGCTGAATCTTGTCAACGGAGAGATAACCCCAGAGCGCCATGGCGGTAACTACAAGAACTACGGTCCGCAATACACCCGTGGCATCCAGGAGGGCAACGGCACTCCGGCAGACGGAAACATGTGGGTCACCTACAGTAACAATAAGGAGGACATGTGGGTTTCGCGCATCACAGTGCCTGTACAGACTGCTGCAACATCTCATGCCGATACAGACTTCTCCGCATATTCAAAGCTTGCTGATATGGCAGACTGGAACATCTATTCTCCTAAATGGGCACCTGTCGCTCTCGATGGGAAATGGTTGAAGCTGTCAGACAAAGACCCTTACGACTATGCCAAGGTGGAACGTATAATACCTGCCACAAAGGAACTTACCGTAGAGTTTGATGTCCAGGCAGCACAGAACGGTCACGGAGAGCTTGATGTGGAGTTTGTCGACGCCAAAGGTCAGGCTTGCTCTCGTATAGTGCTCGACTCTCTCGGAGTGATGAAGGTGAAGGGTGGTCCGCGTTTCGGTACCATGCTCAAGAACTATAAGGCAGGAGAAACCTATCGTGTGAAGGCTGTTCTCTCTACCGACATGCATGCCGGCACATATTATATCAACGGCAAGAAAGTGTGTCAGCGCCAGTTCGACACTCCTGTGGAGACAATAACAAGGGTGGTGTTCCGCACCGGTCCGCTCTTTGCAGAGCCAAACAACGAGACTCCGGCAGACCAGTATTTCGACATGCCGCGTGCCGACGAGTCGGATCCTGTGGCTACATTCTCTATCGCAAATGTGAAGACCTACGCTGCTGATGCTGACGGGCAGGCTGCTGTGCTGAAGTTCGACGACTACAAACACTACATCGACTACTTCAATACGATGGAGGACGAGAACATCGCCAACGCCATCCCCAACAGCAAGGCGGCGGAATGGATGAGCAAGAACGTGCCGCTCTTCGACTGTCCGCAGGATAATTTCCGTGAGATGTATTACTACCGTTGGTGGACTCTGCGCAAGCATATCAAGCGCACCCCAGTGGGTTACGGCATGACGGAGTTTCTCGTGCAGCGTTCGTATGCCGACCGCTACAACCTCATTGCCTGTGCCATCGGCCATCATGTGATGGAGACCCGATGGCTGCGCGACACGACATACATCAACCAGATTCTCAACACCTGGTATCATGGCAACGACGGCAAGGCGATGCAGAAGATGGATAAATTCAGCTCCTGGAATCCTGCCGCAGTGTATGAGGCTTATAAGGTGAACGGCAACAGGTCATTTGTCGACTCTCTGAAGCCTTCGCTTGAAGAGGGGTATGCTCGTTGGCAGAAGACCCACCGTCTTGACAACGGACTCTACTGGCAGGAGGATGTGCGCGACGGAATGGAAGAGAGTGCCAGCGGAGGTAGAAGGAAAAAGTTTGCGCGTCCTACGATTAACAGCTATATGTATGGCAACGCCATGGCACTTGCAGAGATGAACAAGCTTGCCGGCGATGAGGCTAAAGCTGCAGAATACAACAAGGAGGCTACAGAACTGAAAGAGCTTGTGGAGAACAAGCTTTGGAACGGCAAACATGAGTTCTTTGAAACGTTACAGACCGATACTCTCGCAAATGTACGCGAGGCTATAGGTTTCATACCGTGGTATTTCAATATGCCTGACAACAAAAAGTATGATGTTGCATGGAAGCAGGTTACCGACGAGAAAGGCTTCTCTGCCCCTTACGGTCTTACCACTTGTGAGCGTCGCTCGCCGCTCTTCCGCACCCATGGTACAGGAACTTGTGAGTGGGATGGTGCCGTATGGCCTTTTGCCACGAGCCAGACGCTGACGGCGATGGCAAACTATATCAACAACTACCCGGAGCCTATCGTAGGCAGCAACGAGTTCTTCCATGATATGGAGGTGTATGTAGAGAGCCAGCACCATCGCGGCAGACCATATATCGGTGAGTATCTCGATGAGACAAACGGTGCATGGCTCATGGGCGACCGTGAGCGCAGCCGCTACTACAACCACTCTACCTTCAACGATCTGATGATAACTGGCATCATAGGCTTGCGTCCGCAGGCTGACGGCAGCATCATCGTCAATCCGCTTGTGCCTGAAGGAAAGTGGGATTATTTCTGTCTTGACAACGTGTCATACCACGGCCATAACCTCACCATCATCTACGACAAGACCGGTTCCCGCTATCGCCATGGCAAGGGCCTCATCCTGCTTGTCAACGGCAAGAAAGTGGCACAGCGGGACACGCTCGGCAAACTTGAATATAAATTATAGCTGTTATTAGGATTATAATGCAGCATATAAATATTAATCCCCGTCAAGACGATTTTGTACTTGGCGGGGATTTGTAATTATGATAACCGATTTTTAATAGCTATTGCGTGGAAAAAGTCTATAAATGCAGACACGCATTTGTTGAATAACGGTAGAGATACATCTGTATTTATTGTTTGTTCGTTTTAATAACTCGCCCATCTTGAGTCTTGATGATATTAAGACCATTGATAGGATTATTAATTTCACGACCTGCCGCATCATAACGTTTAGCGTCTTGAATGCCTTTATCTTCATTAATATCAATTATTCCACTTGTAGCATTTATAACGCAAGTTGCCATATAACCACCTTCTTCGGTTATTGCAGAAATAACAGCTGTTCCATACCCTGTACAAACAACATTTCCATTGCTTACTATAGCGACTTTTGTGTCAGATGACGCCCATGAAACATTCTTGTTGCTTGCATCCTCTGGCAAGACGTTTGCCGTAAGTTGAACGTTTTCACCAATATTGGCAAAAGATATATTCTGTCTGTCAAGGATTATTCCTGTGGTTGGTTGGAGAACTGTTAATATGCATTCGTCCTTTAGCCCATTTGCATTTGTCGTTACGATAATTTTCGTAGTTCCAGCCTTGTGTCCTGTAACAACTCCATCGTTTGTAACACTTGCAATATCGCTGTTTTCAGAACTCCATACAATAGTTTTGTCGTCAGCATCAACTGGCAATACGTTTGCTTTCAAGGTTGTGGCTTCGCCAACTTTTATTGTTGCTTCTTCATTGTCCAATGATACTGATGTGGGAAGTTTTTCTGCGGAATTAACCGTTACATTACAGATTGCCTCAAAACCTCCATCAAGGCTTTTAGCAGTGATGTTTGTTGCACCATTCTTTATTGCTTTGACAATTCCGTCATGATCAACAGTAGCGATAGCTTCGTTATCACTTCTATATGTTATATTCTTCAAAGTCTTACCATACGGTAACGGAGTTGCAACAAGAGTAAATGTTTCACCTTCTTTCAGCGTTAGAGACACTTGATTTAGCAATAACTTTTCTACATGTTCAAATATATTAACTTCATGTTCAAATATTTTATCCCCATCATCACTTTTTGCCGTAATAATAATCGTCCCATAGGCTTTAGCTACAAGATCACCCTCATTGTTTATTGTGGCGATATTGTCATTTGAAGAAAACAATTTATATCTCTTATTAATAGCATTATCAGGAAGTACAGAAACATCCAACTTCAATTTGTCACCAACGAATATATAACTTGGAATATTCGTAATCGTAATATCGCTGACATGCACATTTTCAATAATATTCTCAAATTTATTCCAGGGAGATGTAATATAATACCAATTCCTTGAACCTACAGGAACATATAAGCTAGCATTTTTATAAACATCTGTATTTATTTTTCCATCATAAACTGGTGGTAATTCAGAATCTATTATTATAGTCTTTAATTTATCACAATAAGAAAAAAAATCTCCACTATCATTATTTATTTTTTTTAGTCCTTTTTTAAAATGGACAGTTTCTAATTGTCGCAATAGAGAAAACGCAGTATTACTGATCTCTTTTGTATTTTCACCTAACTCAACATATTTAAGATTACTAGAACCATTCAAGCAGCAATATGGTATAACCTCAATATTATCAGAAAAAACTATACTATCAATTGCACAGCCTCCAAAGCAATACCTACCTAATTTTGCCTTTATATCCCCCATAGAAACTTTTTTCAAATAAGGATTTACAGAATTTTGTAGAAAAGCAAAATCACCAATATAAGTTACAGTAGAAGGAAACTTTACGCTATGTATTTCTGCATAATGAAAAGCATTATCCATTATCGAATCCAAACCTTCATTCATTACAATTTCGTTAAATTTTGCTTGAGAAAAAGCGTAATCTTTAATTTTTTTAATATTGTTTCCAAGGAAACATGTATCAATATTTTGTGTAAACTCAAATGCATTTTTACCTATAGAAACAACTTTATACACATTACCTTTGTATATTATCTCATTTGGTATAATAACGGGAACATCAAAATATTGTCTTTTGTCTATTGCAGGTCCAAGAGAAGGATTTTTTACTAATTCGACTTCTCCATCAGAAATAATTTGATAGTAAAATTGTCCAATTTTAAATACATCTGAACCAGATACTCTCATCTGAAATAAAGACACTATAATAACGATAAAAATAAATTTGCTTTTCATAATATTATAACTTTAGTCTTACTGAAAAATTATGTATATCGTAATATGTATTATCATTTTTTTCATAAGCATGATCCTCTGCATCTGCACCAAAAGATAAAGGTTCAACATGTTGCCCCACCATGTTGCTTATGTAATCGCATGCTTTTTGCTCCATACTTTCCGCCGTTTCGCAACATTCGTTTCTGTCACATAATACACTTACGGCAATTGGTCCGTTTTCGAAACTCTCTACAGTGATTCGGTCTTTTGTATCTTCAAAACCGTCTTTTCCAAGTTTTAATTTCATAATTCGTTACATTTTAAAAGTTAAACATATATTCTTCTAAAATGCGAGTGCCACGATCTTTCTTTTACCTTACGGATACAACACGCGGACGAAACCTGTCCAAGTTGCAGCCGTAGGAAATGCTGTGAAAGACGACAAGTAACGTCCACGATATCGTGAACGTCTGCTAAATATCGTTCTTTCAATTGCATATCTGAAATTTCCTACGTTTCAACTTGCATGACCGATAGCAAACGCTAAATTAATTTTCCACAAAAACGGAGTCAAACATCCACTGATATTTTTATCCGTTGCAAATATAGTAATTATTTTTATACAACAAATATATTGTTGTCATTTTCTTTTTTCTTTCTGAAAATGTATTCAAATTATTCAACTCCAACAATGCATAGCGGAACTTTCTAATTTGGGCAAAAGCCTTAAACATATAGTCAATTATAAGTACTACGTTCTTGATTATGCAAAGATTATTGTGGATAAGTTTACGAGTGCAACGCCCCTGTCCCAGTGGCAGCGGCTTGATATATAAGAAGTGTCACGGAAAAGGTATGTAGGATACTTAAAAAGATTTGCATTTTTCCATTATCTGCAAGTATACTTTAAAAATAATTCTGTATTTTTGCAAGGTATACATAAAAAGTAAGACAAACAAATCAAAAAATAATCATGAAGAGAAATTCAATTCTTATAGCAGCCCTGTTTGCCGGTACCCTTTGCCAGGCACAGACTTTTGAGACGAAATATGCACGTCCGCTTGGTGATGTGCTCAATGACGTGGCAAAGCGTTTCGACGTTAGACTGAAGTTCAATGTAGACACCGCCGGACTGAAACTCGACTATGCCGACTTCCGTGTTCGTCCGTATTCTCTGGAGGAGACGTTTGACAATATTCTGAAGCCCTTCGACTTTTATGCCCTCAAGCAGAAGGGCAACCTCTATAAGATAAAGAAATATGAATATCCGCGCCGTCAGGCTTCCGACGGATGGAAACTCCTGCCGTATCTCGCTTCCAAATATAGCGATCGGGCGTCATGGGAGCTGCGTCGCGACTCGCTGCGTCGTGAGGTGCGCCAGCGTCTCGGCATTGACCCGCTGCTCGCCCGCTGTTCCAAGGAGAAGCCTCTTGTGTCGAAAATAAGGAAATACGACGGATATACCGTTCAGAACTTCTGTATGAAGACGGTTGGCGGACATACCGTGAAGGGGTCAATATATACTCCTGCCACCAAGGGCAAGCATCCGCTTATCATCTGTCCAAACGGACATTTCGTCAACGGCAGATATGGCACTGTGCAGCAGCAGCGTCTTGCCACACTCGCCCGTATGGGAGCCATCTGTGTGGATTATGACCTGTGGGGATGGGGCGAATCAGAAGATGAAGTGGGGGCAAAGGCCCATCAGACAGCCGAGGCTCATCAGATGCAGGCCCTCAACGGCATACGCATCCTCGACTGGATGATAAACCGCAAGGATGTAGACAAGACGAGAGTGGGAGTGAACGGTGGTTCGGGAGGCGGCACACAGACCGTACTTCTCACAGCTCTCGACGACCGCTATACGGCTGCCAATCCGGTGGTGAGCCTCTCGTCGTGGTTTGATGGCGGCTGTCCCTGCGAGAGCGGTATGCCGATACAGCTCGCTGGCGGCGGTACGTGTAATGCGGAAATAGCAGCCATGTTCGCTCCGAAACCGATGATGCTCGTAAGCGATGGCGGCGACTGGACCTCTACCACTCCCGAACTGGAATATCCCTATCTGCAGCGCATCTATGGATTCTATGGCAAGAAGGAGAATATAAGCAATGTCCATCTGCCGAATGAGCGTCATGACTTCGGTCCGAACAAGCGCAATGCCGTTTATGATTTCTTCATCAAGACCTTCCGTCTCGATGCCTCTAAACTCGACGAGAGTAAGGTGACGATAGAAAAAGAAGAACAGTTGAAGTTTGGAAATAAATGAGTAGACGAGTAAACAAGTAGACGGGTAAACGAGTTGACAAGTAGATATGTCCTTATCAGATAGACCATCGGTATGCCATAGAAATTTCTTTGTCAACTTGTTTACCCGTCCACTTGTTTCTCGTCAACTCGTCTACTATTTAGTATATCCCAGCGACAACACGCTCAGTGCCTTTGCGCCGCCTTTGAGAAGTTCCTTTCCGCATTCCATTATCGTGGAACCCGTAGTCACCACATCGTCAATGATAAGCACATGCTTGTCTCTTATTTTCTTTGCGTCGCGTAGCGCAAAAGCATTCTCCACATTCTCCCTCCTTTCATATCCCCTGAGTCTTGTTTGCGACCCATTGTATACTGTTCTCTCCATCGCCTTGTCTGCGATGGGGATTCCCGTAGCCTCACTTATTCCGAGTGCCAGATGATAACTCTGGTTGTAACCTCTTTCCCGCTTTCGCTTTTTCGTTATTGGGATAGGCACAATCACGTCGATGCCGTCGAAGAATCCCGCTTCACCGCATTCCCTTGCCATTATGTGTCCCATGTCTTCAGCCACATCCCATCTTCCCTCATATTTCATTTTCAGCATTATGCCCGACGATGGCGAGTGGGGCAGATAATAGAACAGTGCCGCAGCCTTCTCTATCGGCATCAGTCCCCAGAAACACTGTGCCATCTCATTGTCGTATGGAGAGGAGCAGAATGCGGTGCGCGGCAGATGCAGGTTGCACGCCATGCAGATGGAGTCTTCGGTTATGCCGAGCCTCTCATGACACACGGTGCAGAGCCTTGGCATCATGAGGTCGAAAATGCGTCTTGGAAAACTTATTCTCACTTGCATGTCGTTATCGTATTTTTTTTCTGCTATGCTGATTGCTATAATATCTCCAGCGCTATGGCAGCGCAGGCTTCTGCATCTGCCAGGGCATGATGATGGTTTGTCAGGTCATAACCGCAGCGGGCGGCGATGATGTCGAGGTTGTGCCTGCCTTTTGGCCATACCCGGCGTGATGCTATGCATGTGCAGTAGAACGGGTAGTCGGGGTAGTCCATTTGGTATACGCGGAACACGGCTTTCAGACAACTCTCGTCGAACGCCTTGTTGTGGGCAACGAGGGGCAGTCCGGCAATCTTCGGCTCTATCTGCTTCCACACTTCGGGAAAGACTGGAGCATCTTCTGTGTCGGCAGCGCACAGACCATGCACCCGCATGCACACATAACTGTAGTATTCTGGTTCGGGTTTGATTAGCGAGTAGAACTTGTCCACTATCTCGCCGCCCCTGACTATCACGATGCCCACAGAGCAGACCGATGATCGCTCGCTGTTGGCTGTCTCGAAATCTATTGCTGCAAAATCCTGCATTCTTATCAGTTTTATATTATTGTCAACATCCCCTTGTTCTCTGGGATATTGCAAAAATACACAATTTCTCAGTCATATAAGCATCTCTGTTTGTTTTCTCTCTAAAAAATATTTTGATGGGCTTGACTCCTGTCTGGGAGAAAAATGTTGTTGAAATGTGTTATTCAAGCAGAATATTATGATGGTGTGAACAAAGAAGATACACCAGAGCAATATCTTTTCAGTCGAAACGTTATCTATATGAATGTAATGATAGATATGATGGAGAATAAAATTTTTGCAAATAACGGTTCTTCTATCGTCCTATATACGACAGACGATGGCAACACCCAACTTGAAGTAAAGTTGGAGAAAGATACCGTGTGGCTTACACAAAGTCAGATTGCTGAATTGTTCGGAAGAGACCGTACTGTAATAACGCGCCATATAAGAAACATCTTCAAGGAGGGTGAATTGGATGAAAATATCACATGTGCAAAATTTGCACATATTGGTACAGACCAAGATCAAACTTATGAAACAAATTCTGCCCATCAGGGGCAAGGTGCTTGCCCATGTTGGGTAAGCAGCGTTCCCACTTGGGGCAAGCATCGTGCCCGTTTTCCGAAGATTTACTGTGCTTGCCCATGGTTGATTTTTTTATTTTCAGCAAATTAGCCAAATGGGAGATATGTCGCATTAAACGTATGAAAATTTCCTTATGCCATGTTTTTTGTATACTTTTGCCAAACGATAGGCAAGGAAGAGAATACAAGTGATATGAGAATAGAAGAAATACTGGCTATGGAAATTGGCGACAGACAGTTCTGCCGTACTGAGATACAGGCTGACGATGTGGAACGGGTGCTCCGGGCAGCGCTCCTTGCCACTTGTGGCAAGGAAGGGAACTCTGTGGAGCTATACCCCGTGGAAGGCCCGCATCTGCTGGAACGTCTTGCAGATGCCAGAGACCATGGTGCGGAATGCATCGCTCAGGCACCGATGGCAGTGGCAGTGGTTGCCGACCGCCTCTATGATGGGGCGTGGGTGGAAAACTGTTCTGCTGTAGTGTGGGCGATGTGTGCGCAGGCGGCAGAAAGGCAACTGGCTTACCATTCGGTGCAGATAAGAGGCTATCAGCTCACCGACGGCACCATGTCTGACGAGGTGGTGAGAGGAATACTCGACATTCCGGAGAGCAAGACTGTGTATGCGGTGGTGGCGATAGGCACTGCTGATAAACCTGCGTCACAGGCAGAGATAGATGATGACCAGCTCGAGTGGCAGCGAATACAAATAGGTAGGGCGTCCAGTTCCATGTTCCTGTTTTTAGTATCAAAAACAATGTAACAACCATCTAAATCATTGATAATCATTCGCTAAGTAAAATATAATCGTGAGTGAATTCACAGCTGATATTTTGATAGT